>TARA_R110002020_G_scaffold296658_1_pt1 | contig 267821 bp, 213 predicted proteins | sample TARA_R110002020 | Tara Oceans TARA_R110002020 (sample SAMEA4396489) | marine metagenome | biome: Westerlies Biome; feature: [MES] marine water layer (ENVO:01000295) within the mesopelagic zone...; material: water (ENVO:00002006), including particulate matter (ENVO:01000060)... | reverse complement strand
ACAATCACTATTGATTAATGCGGATGCAAATTTACAAGAATTATGGAATTACCAAAGTATTTTCTTTAAAAAAATAAGCGCTTTAAGAAACTTGATTTTTTTTGTTCCTGATAAGCATTCTTTTTATCTCATTTAATTTCATTAAAGCTTCTACAGGTGTGAGCGTATCTATATCAATATGAAGTATTTCGTCTTTAATTTCTTCCAGAAGCGGATCATCAAGATTAAAGAAGCTTAACTGCATCTCGTCATCTGTAGCTTTCTTTAAATTTTCCCGTGTTTCTTCTTTTCCGTGCGATTTCTCAAGTTTTTGCAGCATTTTATTGGCTCTGTGCAAAACTTGTTGCGGCATTCCGGCCATTTTAGCTACGTGTATTCCAAAGCTATGCGCACTACCGCCGGGAACAAGTTTTCTTAAAAACAAAACATTGTCTTCAAGCTCTTTTACAGAAACATTGTAATTCTTTATTCTGGTAAAAGTCTCGCACATGTCGTTAAGTTCGTGATAATGCGTGGCAAAAAGCGTCTTTGGTCGTGCGGGATGCTCGTGTAGATATTCACTTATCGCCCAGGCGATAGAAATACCATCATACGTACTTGTTCCGCGGCCTATCTCATCCAGAAGAACCAGACTGCGATCTGAAATATTATTCAGAATACTGGCTGTTTCATTCATTTCTACCATAAAAGTAGATTCACCCATTGAGATGTTATCACTGGCACCCACGCGGGTAAAAATCTTATCAACCACACCTATGCGTGCTTCTTTTGCGGGTACAAAACAACCTATTTGCGCAAGTAAAGTAATGAGTGCTGTCTGCCTTAGGATTGCCGACTTACCAGACATATTTGGCCCAGTGATCATTATTGTTTGCTGGGTTTCACGATCAAGATAAACATCATTGGCAATGTATGGTTCGCCTAAGGGGAGTTGTTTCTCAATTACAGGATGCCTGCCTTGTGAAATATCAAGTTCATATGAATCATCGATTACGGGGCGTACGTAGTTACTTTCTTTTGCAAGGCTGGCATAACTGCATAAACAATCAATTTGCGCTATACAATTCGCATTGGTCTGTACCGGCTCAATAAATTGCATGATCCACGTAACAAGTTGACTAAAAAGCTGCTGTTCTATGGCTAAAATCCGCTCCTCGGCACCTAAAATCTTCGATTCATATTCTTTCAATTCTTCAGTAATGTAGCGCTCTGCATTTACTAAGGTTTGTTTGCGTATCCACTCTTCCGGCACTTTATCCTTATGCGTGTTACGCACTTCAATGTAGTAACCAAAAACATTATTTGAGGCGATCTTTAATGAAGTGATGCCTGTGCGCTCAGTCTCACGCTCAAGCATTTTATCAAGATAATCTTTGCCAGAAAATGCAAGTTCACGCAAATTGTCAAGTTCTTCATGAAAACCCGCGGCTATGGTATTTCCTTTTGCTAACAGAACGGGAGCTTCCTCGTTTAGGCTTTCTTTGATCTTATTGCGCAAATGTTCCAGATCATTGATCTGTTTACCTAAAATCTGCAGAGCTTCATTTTCGCAAGAAATTGCTAATCCTTTTATGGGGATCATTGCTTCAAGAGAATTCTTTAGTTGTATTACCTCGCGAGGAGAAACCTTTCCTGTAGCTACTTTAGATATAAGGCGCTCAACATCTCCTATTTGTTTAATACGCTGTGTAAGCTTATCATAGGCCTGATTTTCATTGAGTAAATAACTCACGACTTCCTGCCTTTGTTTTATAGCTTCAATATTTTTTAAGGGAAGCGCTAACCACCTTTTTAAAAGTCTTCCGCCCATAGGCGAAATGGTCTTATCTATGACATCGAGCAGGGTTATGGCTTTTGCCGACGTGCCCTGGTAAAGTTCCAGATTGCGTATTGTAAACCTGTCCATCCAGACATATTCATCTTCAGCAATGCGGCTAATACGCGATATATGCTGTAGCTTATTGTGACGTGTCTCACCCAGATAGTGTAAAATGGCTCCTGCAGCAATAATTCCTTCCTCAAGGTGATGTATCCCAAAACCTTTTAAGCTTTTTACTTCAAAGTGTTTATAGAGCGATTCATGAGCATAATCTGTCTGAAAAATCCAGTTTTCGAGGTAAAAAGTGTGATAATCAGGGCTAAAATCGGCTGCATATTCTTTTTTGCAGGATTTGCTTATCAGCAATTCGCTAGGCCAAAAATTTTGCAGGAGTTTATCAATATAATCCCGATCTCCCTGTGCAGTTAGAAACTCACCAGTTGAAACATCAAGAAATGAAACGCCTATTATTCTTTTGCCGTAATGTATCGCCCCAAGAAAATTATTGCTTTTAAGCTGTAAGACCTCGTCGTTGAGTGCAACACCCGGAGTTACAAGTTCTGTAACACCACGTTTTACGATCGTTTTTGTAGCTTTTGGGTCTTCAAGCTGGTCACAAATCGCCACTCTGCAACCTGCTTTTACAAGCTTTGGTAAATACGTATTTAAAGAATGATGAGGAAAACCCGCTAATTCTTTGCGATCACTGCCGTTATTACGTTGTGTTAAAACAATACCCAGAATCTTAGAACTGCGCACGGCATCTTCACCAAAGGTCTCGTAAAAATCGCCTACGCGAAATAGAAGCAGGGCATCAGGATATTTAGCCTTGATGCTGTTGTACTGTTTCATTAAAGGAGTGACCTTCTTCTCTTTGCTGGCAGCCATGAACTGGGTTTTTGTGTGAAATTTTATTTCGCAAAAGCGAAAATCAAACTTAAAAAAGTAATATGCTAAAATAGCAAAATGTAAAGGTTTGCGCCGCGCCTCAAAGACTGAGTTATTAAAAGTAATTAAGAATTTTGATTGCTGGAAAGCATCACTTTTAAGCGCAGTTTTTCTTATAACAAGTCGTTGATCTAAATCTCATAATTTTCTGAAGGAAGCACTAGAAATGGAATTTGTATGTAATAAGACACTTCATGCACAGTGCTTTTAAAAAGGATCTTTTCTAAAAAAGAATGTTTGTTTTTAACCATTACCAGCAAGTCTGTTGGGTATTTAAGATTAAAACTATGAATTGCGTTTAAAACACTTTCTTTACTTAGATTATGAAATTGATGTTCAACGTCTTCAAAATACTCATCAATTGAGGTTTTAGATTCTTCTTTTTCAATTGTTAGTTCTTCTCCAAAGCTCTCATGCATGATGTGAACAAATGATCTGTGATTTAGAGCGATCTCTTTAAGCAGCTGCAGTTTGAGTTCGCACAACTTAAGTTTATAATCAGACGGGAACAAAATGTGTTTAATACCGGTGTAATGGCAGTTTGCGGGAATTACCAGAATAGGGCACTTGGCGATGCGTATGGCATGAGCAGTATGTGTACCAAATAATAACTCAACACCGTCACTGCCGCCCTTAGTGCCCATGCAAACAAGATCTATTTCCTTGTTCTCTACCCGTAGTTTTATTTCTTCATAAAGCATATTGTATGATGAGATGATCTTAAACTTATGATCTTCATTGCGGTATTCTTTTTTAATTTTCTTTTTTATCTCTTTAAGGCCTGATTGCGAATTCTTACGATATACTTCATACAGACTACTGTGCAAAATGAAGTCTGCATTGTAAATAGTATTAATTATGTAGAAAGTACAGGTTTCATTTTTAAAGAATTGTACAGCATATTCTATAGCGTTGTAAGCACTCTGTGAAAAATCAGTAGGAAGTAGAATTCGTTTCATAGTTATGAAAGATTAGATCTTAAGCAGATACAAAAGATGATCATTACTGTTTTAGCGGGAGTATCTTAAATTTAATGAATTCTGCGGTAATAATTGCAATCTGGCCACTATATTGAAACTTTCTTAAATGCCCATAATGCTTATTTTTGCCTTCATGGAAAACCGAAAGTTAAAGAATAGCGAGTTAGATCGTAAGTCTGTAGAAGAGTTTAAAGAATCACAAAAAACACCACTTATTATCGTTCTTGATAATATTAGGAGTTTAAATAATATAGGTTCCGTTTTTAGAACAGCAGATGCATTTCTGGTAGAGAAAATATATTTATGTGGTATAACTGCAACTCCGCCCCACAAGGATATTCATAAAACAGCCCTGGGCGCAACAGAAACAGTAGCGTGGGAATATGCAGAACACACCATTGATGTGATCATTAAACTACAGGAAGACAAGATTGAAGTTCTTGCAATTGAGCAGGCTGAGGGGGCGACGATGCTTGATGATGTAAAAGTTACTTCTGGCGCTAGGTATGCAGTAGTCTTTGGTAATGAAGTAAAAGGAGTAAGTCAAAAAGTAGTGAGCTCTGCAAGCAAGGTAGTAGAGATACCACAGTTGGGTACTAAACATTCTCTAAATATATCTGTAAGCGTAGGGGTTGTTATCTGGGATTTATTTTCAAAAATGAAAAATTCTTAAAGTATTGACCAGATACCAGTAGGTCTTCCGTAGGAATAAACTTTGAATAATATTGCATGTAAGAAACTGTATTCCTTCTCCTACATACTTCAGTTTAACACTGTTAATTATTATTAAATATTATTAATGTTTTTATAAATAGGATTTTTGGTTTATACAGAATGTTCAAATTTACACTCTTAGTAAAGGACCAAACCAACTTTTATGAAAACTGATTTTGATTATAACTCTTACCAGCTAGGTGAAAAATATGGCCGCAAATCAGGCTTTTTATTAGGAATTTTAATAGGCGTAACAATTATGGTTTTTACCATGATTGCTTTGTTCTATCCGCTGTGGTAAAATATTTATCTCAAGAGTTGATCTAGCAGGTTTAAGTAGTCCCCTCTATTTTTAACGAAATCCATCTCAGAAATGTCAATTATCTTCACATTGGTCTGCAGTTGTTTTTTCATAAAATCTAAATAGCCCTCATTTATCTGCGTCAAATAGTGTTCAGAAATATCCTGTTCATAAGAACGCCCTCTCTTTTTTATATTCTCGAGTAAACGATCTGTATTTTGATAGAGATAAACGTACAAATCTGGTTTTGCGATATCTCTGTACATAATGCCATGTAATTTTTTATAGAGACTAAATTCTTCTTCAGCCAGCGTTACCTGCGCAAAAATTAAAGATTTGTAACTATCATAATCTGCTATCATAAAATCTTTGAAAAGATCATATTGACCTATATCGTCCAGCAATTGTTGATAGCGGTCTGCGAGAAATGACATTTCCAGCGGAAAAGCATAGCGAGACTGGTCTTTATAGAATTTGGGTAAAAAAGGATTGTCTTTAAAACGCTCTAGAATCAATTTTGCATTAAAATCTTCAGATATCATAGTGGCCAGAGTGGTTTTGCCGGCACCTATATTTCCTTCAATAGCGATGTAGTTAAATTTATCGAGATTGTATTCACTTTTTGGATTTTTAAGCCATTTAGATTCCTTTTGAGGTACAGCTTTGTCAACGCTAATTTTCATTAACTCCTCTATGGTCTTGTTTAAACCGGGATGTACAAATTCTGGAACAATATCATTAAGCGGTTTTAAAACAAATTGCCGATTTTGTAAAAGAGGATGAGGTACAGTTAATGGTTTACTTTCAATAATTTCATCACCCACAAACAAGATGTCTATGTCAATAGGTCTGTCGCTGTAAACCACACCCGATTTTGACCGCGCAGAGCGGATTCTGCCCAGCTTTTCCTCGATTTTTAGCACTTTAGAGAGGATTTTTCTTGCAGAAAGGCGAGAACTTACAAGAATGGCACAGTTTAAAAAGTCTGGACCATCATAACCCCATGCTTCAGTTTTGTAAACAGGAGAGATGCGCACGATCTGCCCCACCTCTTTAAAAATTAAATTAACGGCGTCCTGAAGGTTTTCAAATGAATTTCCCTGATTGCTTCCCAGCGATAAAAGTATGTCTTGCAAGGGTTTAATGGCGCTTAAATGTTAAAATATTTTATGAGCAATTTAAGTAAAACATCATAACAATCTCCTAATTTTGGCGACTTACAGAGTAATTAAAAAATCACTATTGGCGCAAGGAGCACGTACAGAGCGGGATGCACTTTTAGCATACAAGATTTATTTTATACTAGGAGCACTTTTTATATGTTCACTGGTGGTTTCTAACCTTATTTTTCAAAAATTCTTTTATTGGGATTTTTTCGGTATTTACCAGTTTGAAATTTCTGTAGGCATCTTACCATATCCTATAACCTTCTTGATAACAGATCTTATAAGTGAGATCTACGGTAAGAAGAAAGCAAATCAGGTGGTGACAGCGGGGATTTTTGCCTCACTTTTCTCCCTTTTGATCGTATACACCTCTGCTATTGTTCCTGCGACAGACTGGTCACCGGTAGATAACGCACTTTTTGATAAAGTATTCGGCGCTACGGTCGTGGCTGTTCTCGCCTCAATGATGGCTTACCTGTTTGCTCAATATGTTGATATACAGCTATTCCATTTCTGGAAAAAACTAACTAAAGGCAAGCATCTCTGGATACGTAATAATTTTTCAACTTTCTTAAGTCAGTTTTTAGATACATTGACGGTATTATTATTGCTCTGTTTTTTTGGAAAAATAGAATGGGAGCGTTTTGGCGCATTGCTGTTAAGTGGCTTTTTATTTAAAGTGCTAATTGCAATTTGTGATACTCCATTCTTGTATGCAGGCGTTTACTATTTTAGAAAACGATTTAATCTTGGTATACATGAAGATTTAGGCAGAATGCAAACGTATTATCAGGTTGAAGAGAAAATATAAAAGAACATTATGAAAAAAATATTTAAAATAATAGGAATTGTACTTCTGGTGCTTATCATTGGGATAATCGCAGCACCTTTTCTGTTTAAAAGTCAGTTAGAAAATCTGGTTAAGAAGACTATCAACAATAATGTAAATGCCACCGTGGCGTGGCAGGAACTTGATCTAAGTTTGTTTTCCAGTTTCCCTGATGCGGCCTTGAAGATCAAAGATTTTAGCGTAATAAATAATGCCCCTTTTAAAGGTGATACGCTCGCTAGCGGCAGTGAATTGCACCTAGATATGGGTATTATGCAGCTCTTTAAAGGTTCTGGTGATCCCATCCAGGTTGATGAAGTGCGTCTAAATGATGCATTTATAAATATTAAAGTAGATACGCTGGGCAATGCCAATTATGACATAGCTAAGAAAATAGAAACCACTACTACAAATACAACAGATCAGCCGGTGGCTGCAACAGAAGACGGCGGCGGTTTTCAGTTTGATGTACAGCACTATGAGATCAATAATTCGCGCGTAAATTATCTTGACGAAAGCACAAAAACCTTCCTAAGGCTTACAGAAGTAAATCACTCCGGGACCGGAGATTTTTCAGCAGATGTATCAACACTTGAGACAGAGACTTCTGCATTAGCTTCTTTTGATCTGGATAGTGTAAACTATCTAAACAAGAATAAGATCAAGCTTACTGCAGATATTGAGATGGATCTTAAAAATCAGAAATATACTTTTAAAGATAATGAGGCAATGATCAATCAGTTGCCGTTGGTTTTTCAGGGATATGTGCAGGTGAATGAAACTAATAATGATATTGATCTTTCTTTTGAAACGCCTTCGAGCGATTTTAAAAACTTTCTGGCCGTTATTCCGGAAGAATATGCCAAAAATCTTGACGGAGTAACAACCACTGGTGATTTTCGCGTAAGCGGAATAATAAAAGGAATTGTAGACGAAACTCATATTCCTACGCTAGATATTTCTGTATCCTCAAATAATGCCTCTTTTAAATATCCAGACCTGCCCAAGACTGTAGAGGATATAGTGATTGATGCGCAGGTAAAAAATGAAACAGGGCTTGTTGATGATACTTACCTGAGATTGGGTAATATAACTTTTAGAATAGATCAGGACAGTTTTGCTGCTAGTGGTCGTATAGATCGCCTAACCACAAATCCGTTAGTTGATATGGCCTTAAAAGGCAGATTGAATCTGGCAAATCTTGAAAGGGCGTATCCGCTTGAGTTAGATCAGGACCTTAATGGAATCCTGAATGTAGACATGACTACTAATTTTGATATGGAAAGTGTTGATAAGGAGCAATATCAAAATATAAAAAGTACGGGTATGGCAAACCTGACTAACTTTAAATATACTTCGCCAGAATTGCCAAATGCATTGACTTTATCTGAAGCTGCTGTAAAATTTAATACGAGTACAATCACACTTGAGAAATTGCAGGGGCAAACTGGTCAAACCGATCTTTCTGCTACCGGAAGTATTCAGAATTTAATCCCTTTTTTATTGTCAAAACAAGACTTAAAGGGGCGATTTTCGGTTAAATCTAATACGATTAATCTCAATGATTTTAGCGTTGCAGAAACAACCACCACGACTACAGAAGATAATGGCGAGGTTAAAGAGAAAGAAACCGTAGTTGCCGGTAGCGATGCTATAAAAATCCCCTCTTTTCTCGATGCTGCCCTTGATTTTAGCGCTGGTAAAGTAATCTATGATAACATCACGCTTACAAATGTAAAAGGAAATATTGCCATTGCAGATGAGACTGCTACTTTAAGTAATGTCTCTTCAGATATTTTTGGTGGGAATATTGCTCTCGCCGGTAATGTAAGTACAAAAAGTGCTACGCCTACTTTTAAAATGAAACTTGATCTTAGTGCAATAGATATTGATCAATCTTTTGCAGGGCTGGATCTTTTACAAGGTATTGCACCTATCGCGAAAGCTTTAAAAGGTAAACTAAATACAGATATAGAACTCAGCGGAAATTTAAGTGATGACCTTACGCCTGTGCTTTCTTCACTGGCTGGTAATGCCCTTGCAGAAGTGCTTACCGCGAAAGTAAATCCAGACCAGATGCCGCTATTAAATGCACTCGACGGCAAGCTTGATTTTATCAATCTGGCAGATATTGACCTTAGCGATCTTAAAACCAAACTTAGTTTTGACAATGGGCAGGTGGCTGTTAAGCCTTTTGATTTTAAAGTAAAAGGAATAAATGTTACTGTAAGCGGAAGCCACAGTCTGGAGAATGTAATGAACTATAACCTTAATCTTGATGTGCCTGCAAAATTATTAGGAAATAAGATAGGCAGCACTTTAGCTAAACTAAGCGACACAGATCTGGAGACATACACTGTAGATTTGCCGGTGTCATTAACCGGTTCTTTTAATAATCCGCAGGTGGCGGTAAATACTCAGCTTGCTGTAAACAATCTAACTCAACAGATCATTGCTACTCAAAAAGAGAAACTAAAAAATGAAGGCGCAGATAAAGTTAGAGATGCTTTGGGTGGATTATTAGGTAAAGCAACAGGAACAAATCCTGCTGCAAAAGATTCTACAGCGGTTCAACAAAAACCTAGAGATACCACAACATCTAAGAATGAAGTTAAAGGTGCTGTAAAAGGAATCCTTGGCGGACTTTTAGGCGGCAAGAAGAAAAAAGTAGATACTACTAAATCTAATAATTAAGCTTTTAGAATTTAGTAGCTAATCACTATAAACTCAGATCTTCTGTTTATCTGCTGCTGCTCATCTGTACAATCTACGCCGTTCACACAGCCGTTTAAAATCTGCGTTTCGCCATAACCTTTACCGGTTATGCGATCTTCAGACACGCCTTTGTTAATGAGATATTGCACGGTTGCCTGTGCACGTTTTTCAGATAGAGAAAGGTTATATTCATCTCGTCCCTGGCTGTCTGTATGCGCACGCACATCAATAACAAGAGTAGGATTACTTTCCATTACAGCAAGAACTTTGGTCAACTCAAGAGCAGCATCTCGTCTTATGTTAAAACGGTCAAAATCAAAGTAAATAGGATTAAGTTTGAGTAATTTGGCAAGATCATCACCTTCTTTTATCTTCTTAATTCTGCGTTTTAGCAGGAGTTCGACATCAATTGATCCTCCGTCAACAGGCGCAGTAACCACTTTTTCATCAGAAGTGTACTCAGGTTCTTCACCGCGTATAATATATTCTGTTCCGCAAATAGGATTCAGTGTAAAGCGACCTTCTTCATTAACATCTACTTTTTGTATCAAATTACCATCCATGTCCAGAAGAGAAACTTTAGCCGTAGGAATAGGGAACATTAGATCTTTATCTTTTACTACACCTGTAATTGCAGATCTGCATGGTTCTACTTCTACCGGTACACGTTCAAACTTAAAAAGATCATCACTGCCCATACCATAATAACGGTTTGATGAGAAATAGCCTTTATCTGTAGCATCATCTACTACAAAACTAAAGTCATCCCAAGGGCTGTTTATGCTTTCGCCTAAATTCAAGACCTGCGTGATCTTACTGCTATTGTCTCTTGCGGCTACATAAATATCAAGACCGCCCAGACCGGGACGACCGTCTGATGAAAAATACAAATTGCCGGTTGAGCTTATAAAAGGAAAATTCTCGCGTCCTTCTGTGTTTACTAAAGTACCTAGATTTTGAGGATCGCCATAAGTATCTTCACCCGTAATATCAACGTACCAGATGTCAGAGAGGCCAACTGTGCCCGGCATATCAGAAGAGAAATAAAGTCTGTTATTATCTGGGGTAAGTGAAGGATGAGCTACAGAATAGTCATCACTGTTAAAAGGAAGCTCTATAGGTTCACTCCAAGTATCGTCGTTTTTGAGGTGAGATTTGTAGATTTTTAGCCTTACCGTGCCGTTTTTATCTTTGCCTTTGTGTCCGTCATAATTGTTTCTGGTAAAGTAAATCGTATTACCATCATTAGTAAACGCCGGGTTAGACTCGTGGAATTTAGAGTTAAGTCCTTCCCCAAATTTGTGAACTTTTTCTAAGGCTCCTGTTGAATCAATAGTTGCTGAGTAAAAATCGAGAAATGGCTCGTTGTTCCATTTATGAATTTTAGTAGAATAGACGCCCGTGTCGCGTGCAGAAGAAAAGACCAACTGATTCTCGCGCACAACGCCCCCAAAATCTGAAAAACGAGAATTCGTGCTTCTTAGATTTTTTGCAGTATATATACTTTCAATGTAACTGAGGTCTTTTAGGTAGTCTTTATTTTCTTCAAAAAGGTCACCACGTGAATCTTCACCTTTCAGTTTTCTAAAGCGTTCCATTATAGCATCAGACTCCTTGTAATCTTCAACTGCTTTTAGCGTCTGCGCATAGCGAAAAAGGTATTCAGGTTGTATGCTGTCAGAATATTTTGTGATTAGCTCGCCATACCATTTTGCGGCATCATCATAATTTCCATTAAAGTAATAGCTATCACCTAAATTTTGAAAAAGATCTACAGATTCAAAACCTTCCTGAGCGATCTTGAGGTAGATTTTCTGAGCATCTATAAATGCGTATTGTTCAAATTTTTTATTGGCCTGTTCTATTTTATTAGACTGTGCAAATACCTGAAAAGGGAAAATAACAAAAAGGAGTAAAAACCCGGAGAGGTTATGTATTTTCATTGTAATTATGTTTGGGGTTAATTATAATCAGCATTATAATTGACGCAAATATAAACAAATTGGTTAAAGAGATGTTAATGAAAAGTTTATAAACATAGTGTTTCTATATTTTTAGAACTACTTCACATGGTAAGACAAACAATATTTATATGGATTTAAGTAAAATAATAGCAGAAAGACGATCTGTTTTTCCTGAACAATATATCAATAAGCCTATCGCTCGCGAGACGATTGAAGAATTACTTGAGGCAGCAAACTGGGCACCCACACACAAGCATACAGAACCCTGGCGTTTTAAAGTGCTGCAAGGTGAATCTATTAAAAATATGAGTGATTTTTTGGCCAATAAATATAAAGAAATCACTCCTGAAGATAAATTCTCTGAGTTTAAGCAGCGCAAATTAGCTACAAAACCCAGAATGGCAGGAGCCATAATAGCGATCTGCATGCAAGTTGATCCTAAAGGGAAATTACCAGAATGGGAAGAAGTTGCGGCAACAGCAATGGCCGTGCAGAATATGTGGTTGCTGGCAAGTCATAAAGGACTGGGTTCTTACTGGAGTTCGCCCGATATTGTGAGTGAATTAGGCGATTTTTTTAATCTCGCTCAAGGCGAAAAATGCCTCGGTTTCTTTTATCTGGGCCATTACGAGGGAGAAAAGCCTGAAAGCAGACGCACGTCTATAGAAGAAAAAACGGTCTGGATGTAAAATAAAAAGGCTCACTAAGAGGTTGACTAACTTGATCTCTTAGTGAGCCTTTTTATTTATAAATCAGCTATTCCTGCTTATAGATCTTTCCGTTTTTCATGACGAAAGTCACACTATTCAAAAGATCTATATTTTTTAAAGGATCACCGTCTACGGCAACAATATCTGCATAAAAACCGGGTGCGATCTGCCCAAGTTTATCCTGCATAGCGAGAAGTTCTGCGCTGGTAATTGTAGCGGCTTCAATAGTTTCTATAGCAGGCATTCCTGCTTCTACCATATAACCAAATTCCTTTGCATTTTCACCGTGAGGGAAAACGCCGGCATCGGTACCAAAGGCGATTTTCACTCCTTTTTTATATGCTTTTGCGAAGGTTTTTTGCAGCTGTGGACCGATTTCTAGGGCTTTTGGGACGATAATTGCCGGATAATAACCTTCTATCTTGGCTTTTTCAGCGACGTATTTTCCTGCAGAAAGAGTGGGCACATAATACGTGTCGTACTCTTTCATCAGGTTCATGGTTTCTTCGCTCATCAGCGTACCGTGCTCTATGGTTTTTACGCCGCCTCTCACTGCGCGTTGCATACCTTCATCACCATGAGCATGAGCAGCCACTTTCATACCATAATCTGCTGCGGTGGTTGTGATCGCTTTTATTTCCTCTTCAGTAAACTGTGGATTTTGCCCGTTTTTCGCTACGCTTAAAACTCCGCCTGTAGCTGTGATTTTTATCCAGTCGGCGCCATTTTTATAGCGCTGGCGCACAGCTTTTCTCGCATCGTCAACACTGTTTACAACACCTTCTTTTGGTCCCGGATCTTCCATAAGGTCTTTTCTGTACCCATTTGTAGGATCTGCATGACCACCGGTTGAAGCCAGTGCTTTTTCTGCTGTGAAAATTCGCGGCCCGTCAACCGTTCCTTTATTAATAGCATTTCGCAAAGCAACATTTACTCCGCTGCCACCCAGATCGCGCACTGTTGTAAAACCAGCCATTAATGTGCGCTTTCCTATTTCTTCAGCTTTATAAGCGACATCGGCTTCATTTAAAGTGAACTCTTCAAGATATTGATTGGGATTTGTCTCGCTCTCAATATGCACATGCATATCGATAAAGCCCGGCATTACCGTCTTATTTTGAAGGTCTATTGTTTTATCCTTTCCTGTTCCTGCTACAAAACCGTCCCGAATTTCCTGAATCGTATTTCCTGAAATTACAATGGTCTTTTTAGAAAGTACTTTTCCGGTCTTTGTGTCAATGATATTACCGCATTGCAAATATGTATTTTGTGCAATACCGCTTAAAGACAGAACAGCAAATAGAAATAGGAAAGCGATTTTTTTCATAAGTATTAGCCTAAGAATTCAAGAATTGTGCTTGTAATATACTCAATTTGTTCATTATCAAGCTCTGTATGCATAGGCAACGAAATAACTTCTTTCACTAATTGATTGGTTACCGGGAAATCTGCTTCATTATATCTTTCATCTGCGTAGGCTTTTTGCAGGTGTAACGGAATTGGGTAATATACTCCGCAAGGAATTCCTTTTTCGTTTAAATGCTTAACAAGCGCATCTCTATCTGTATTTTTCAGCCTTAACGTATATTGATGAAAAACGTGACAATCACAAACATCACAAATAAGCGGAACCGTGATTTTTGGGTGGTTCTGTAAAGCAGCAGAATATTTTCTGGCAGATTCTCTTCGTGCGTCATTATAAGAATCTAGATGAGGTAATTTTGCTCTAAGCACAGCGGCCTGTATAGAATCAAGTCTTGAGTTTACACCTACGACATCATGGTGATAACGCTCATACATACCATGATTTACAATGCCTCTAATCGTGTGCGCCAGATCATCATCATTTGTGAAAATTGCACCGCCGTCACCATAGCAACCCAGATTCTTAGAAGGAAAAAATGAAGTACTTCCCACATGGCCTATGGTTCCGGTTTTAATCTGACTACCATCGCGTCGTGTGTAATTTGAACCTATTGCCTGCGCATTATCTTCAATAACGAAGAGGTTATGTTCTTTGGCAATTTCCATGATGGCATCCATATCTGCGACCTGGCCAAAAAGATGCACGGGAACAATAGCTTTCGTTTTTGGCGTGATCGCTCTTTTTATAGCTTCAACGTCTATGTTAAATCCGTGCGGAGTAACATCTACTAAAACCGGAGTAAGATTAAGTAATGCAATAACTTCTACAGTCGCGGCAAAAGTAAAATCTGCTGTAATGACTTCATCACCGGGTTTAAGGCCTAAGCCCATCATGGCAATTTGCAAAGCGTCTGTCCCATTTGCACAGGGTATTACGTGTTTTACACCTAAATATTCTTCTAGTTCTTTTTGAAAAGCGTGTACTTCAGGACCGTTAATAAATGCTGTAGTTTCAATTACTTCTTGTATAGAACTGTCTACACGCTCCTTTATCAATTCATATTGACCTTTAAGGTCAACCATTTGTATTTTCTTCATGTTGCTTATTTAAGGAGAAATCGCATCGTTTTTTCAGCGTTAAGAATGCTGTGATGTGTCATTTATCGATGCGTAAATCAACCTGACGAAAGTACGAAATATCATACCTATCGCCAATGGATTTTATGAAAAGGGCTATTTTTACCGCATGGCACAAAAGCTTTATTCTCTGCTTATCGCACTGGTGAATTTTCTTCTTCCTGTAATTGCACTTTTTAGCTCTAAAATGAAAAAATTTAGCTCAGGGCGAAAGGAAGTACTTGCACAGTTAAGGGCTAAAATTAAAGAGACAGATCGCGTCATCTGGTTTCACGCCGCATCTTTAGGAGAATATGAACAGGGCGTGCCGGTTATGGAAGAAGTGCGCAAGTTATATCCTACTCATAAGATCCTGCTTTCTTTTTTTTCGCCTTCAGGCTACACCATTAAAAAAGATACGCCACTTGCAGATGTTGTGGTTTATTTACCGCTGGATACAGAAAGAGCGGCTAAAGAATTTATCAAGCTCGCGCACCCGGAGATTGCGTTGTTTATTAAATATGAATTCTGGCCCAACTACTTAAATGCTTTGAAAAAAAGCGGAGCGAAAACGGTGCTTATTTCGGGGGTTTTTAGGTCAAATCAACCGTTTTTTAAATGGTATGGAAAGTGGATGCTTAAATCATTTGAAGTGTTTGATCATTTTTTCGTGCAAAACGAAACCTCGTATGAGTTGGCTAAAAGTCTGGGCTTTAATAATGTGACCGTAAGCGGCGATACGCGTTTTGACCGAGTGAGTGCGCAACTTAAGCAAAATAATAAAGTTGATTTTATTGAAGAGTTTGTAGATAGTAAACCGTGTTTAGTTTGCGGCAGCACCTGGCCAGAAGACGAAGATCTGCTACTGGATTTTTTAAATAATTATGTGGCAAATTCGGCGATTAAAGTGATTATTGCCCCGCACCAGATCAATGAAGAAAAGATCACTTCTTTTGTTGAAAAACTGAAAGTTAAAGTAGTCCGATTTTCAAAGAAAGAGGGCGAAAATTTGGCTCTTTTCCCCGTTTTTATCCTTGATACGGTAGGTTTTTTAGGTCGTGTGTATCAATATGCAGATGTTGCTTACATAGGCGGCGCAGCGGGAACAACAGGTTTACATAATATTCTTGAACCGGCTACTTTTGGCCTCCCCATAATCACAGGAACAAACATTATAAAATTCCCGGAAGCCGTACGTTTAAGGCAATTGGCAGGTTTATACGCCGTAAATTCTGCTGAAGAAGCTAATGACTTATTGGTGAAATTTTTTGAGAAGAAAGATTTTAGAGAAAAGGCAGGTATAATCTCTGGTCACTTTGTACAAAACAATACCGGCGCTACCAGAATCATAACCAAATATCTACAGAATCATACCGTCACTGCCTGATTAAGATACCGTCTAAAAGGCAGCATTTCTTTATAGATAGCGATGACTTTTTCATCAAAATCGGGTTTCATGATTTCTGCTCTAGATAAATTAGCTTGTACTGCAAAGGTCTTTTTACGGAGCAACTCTATAAATTTGTGATCTGCAGGAAAACCTTTAGGTGAAGTTTTTAAGCTGTCGCCATCATCTATGAACTCAAATACATCTTTGAAACTTTTCTTATCTAAAATTGCCAACAAATCCTCACCATTATAATCAAGCGCCTGGCGTATGCTTTTTACAATTGCAGCTTTTGGCTTATAATAGCCTCCGGAGATAAAATTCTCTTTTCCAATCTGTATATAAAAGTCACCTTGTTTTGAAAGCTGATCAAGCCCGGCGCCAAAATGATCTTTATAAGTTGTTCTGTCTGGGTGAAAAAGTAAATTATTGTTTATGCGATTTATGGCTTTCTTACCGGGAGTGTGGGTATAGTCCGGATCAATTTTAGCGAGTTTTGCATCCATCGTTTCTAGCCAGGCGATGTATGAATCACGAATTTTAAAATACCACTTGCGGTTTTCGTCCATCCACTCCTTGTTATTATTTCGCTGTAAAGCATCTATAAACTTGAATAATTCTTTAAAATCCATTTTGTATTATTTGCAATTAAATTTAAAAAAGCCTTTAATTTTTGAGGTTTGTTAACGTATTCTTTACATTATTTGGGAATACTTTAGAAATCTAATATCCTTTTGTATGTGTTATGCGGTTACATTTGTCGTTTAACAATTTAATATTATGAAAAAAATAGTTGTATTATTTGCTTTAACGGCATTAACTGCGGGCTTAACAAGCTGCAGAGAAACACACAAAGAAACAGTGGTTAAAGAAGTAGAAGTTGACTCTACAGATGACTCTGGAATTATGGAACGTGCAGGTGCAGAAGTAGATAAACAAGTTAATGAAGAAATTGATAAAATAGGTGACGATAACTAAAAATCGGTTAAAAACACCCTAAAATCGCTTAATACAAAAGCAAATTTGAAGAGTATAAAATAGAAGGCAATAAACCTTCTAAATGCTTTAATTAAAATCTGAAATTATGAAAAGATTAGCTCAGGCTGTATTTATGGCCGCATTAATGACTTTTTCTCTTACTTCTTGTAGAGAACAAACTGAAAAGGAAAAAGTAATTGAAGATATGAAAGATGATGGTGCTTCTATGGAAGTAAAGGACGGCGGAGATAAGATCAAAATGAAAACCGACGAGAAAGAAGTGAAGATCAAAACTGACGACGACGGTGATACCAAGATCAAAACAGACGATAATAACTAATAAATTATCCCTTTAGCAAAAATCCATCTTGTGAATAACAAGGTGGATTTTTTATTTTAGCCCACGCACCTGGCTCTTTAATTCTTCCATAGATTGTTGAAGTTCTCTAAGTAAAGTGCTCTCAGAAGGTGCATCAAGATGAAAGGTGAGTTTGCTATTTACCTGCCAGATTTCCTGAATGTCACTCACATTGATCTCAAAAGGTATATATTCCTGATTAAGTGAAATTAACAAAACCTTAGAAGGATCTGGCAACTTCTGTAATTTTTTCACAACCACAGAGTCTGGCATTACGACGACATACACTTTATTATTACTCGCCTCATCCATACTGGTGATCGCTTTGCCTAAAACCCAATCTTCAGCCTGAAAATTAGGCAACATACTATCACCTTCTATTTGAAAACCGCGATAAGTAGCATTGCGATATTGCGGCAGCGGAAGATCAAAAGCAGGAAGTTGTTGATACCAGTCTATATCCTGAATATTGTGAGGATAACCGGCCGCAGCTTTTTGATTTACAAGAACCAGATTCTCATTGTCTGAAGGATCTACGGTCACCACTTTAGGGCTCACATCACCTTTGCCGGCATTTAAATATTTTTGATTGCTAAAACCATATAACCACAAAGGATTTACGTTGTAAAGACGCAGCAATTCTGTAACGATTTGCCCTGATAATTTAGTTCTCCCGCGTTCTATATCTGCAGTAGAATTTTTAATTCCCAAAGCCTGAGCAAACTCGGTTTGCGTTAAATTTTGCTCCTCACGTATAAGCTTAAACCGCCTAACATCGCTGGTTATATCATTAATTCCCATACCGTAAATATACTAATTTTAGGAAAATGTCCAATTTATTTTTTGGAATAAATCCTATTATTAGGAATAATTCTTTAAATTTGTAAAAATTCCTAATTGTTATGGATTTTGAACGCATTCGCGAAAAGCTAACTATTCTCGCAGATGCTGCTAAATATGATGTTTCATGTAGCAGCAGCGGCAGCAATAGAAAGAACACAAATAAAGGGTTGGGTGATAGTAGTGGTATGGGTATTTGCCACAGTTATGCAGAAGATGGCAGATGTATCTCATTGCTAAAGATTTTACTAACTAATCATTGCATTTATGATTGTGCCTACTGTGTGAGCAGAAAAAGCAATGATATTAAAAGGGCAGCTTTCAAAATACAGGAAGTGGTAGATCTTACCATTAATTTTTACAGGCGTAATTATATTGAGGGGCTTTTTTTAAGCAGCGGTATTTTTCACAATCCAGATTACACGATGGAGCGTTTAATTGCTGTCGCGAAAAAGCTCCGTCTTGAGGAGAAATTTAATGGTTATATACATTTAAAATCTATTCCCGGCGCGAGTGATGAGCTCATGCGAGAGGCAGGATTGTATGCAGACAGACTTTCTGTAAATATAGAGGTGCCTACAATTTCAGGATTAAAACTTCTGGCACCTGAAAAAGATCATAAAGATTTTATCAAGCCTATGGAGAAGGTTAAAAATGAGATCATACAATACAACTCAGAAAAAAAACTTCTCAAAACTGTACCTAAATATGCACCAGCCGGTCAAAGCACGCAAATGATTGTGGGTGCAACAGGAGAAAGTGATAAAGACGTTATGTATTCTGCAGTGCATTATTATGCAAAGTATAATATGAAACGTGTTTATTATTCAGGTTATGTTCCTGTGCTTGAAGACAAGCGATTACCGGCTTTAGGTACAGCGGTGCCTATGTTGAGGGAGAACAGATTGTATCAAACTGACTGGCTTTTGCGCTTCTACGGTTTTGATGTACGAGAATTACTTAACAACAATCATCCTAATCTGGATGTAGATGTAGACCCTAAACTGAGTTGGGCGCTGCGCAATCTTGATCAATTTCCTATTGACATTAATAAGGCCGAAAAACGTATGCTGGCGAGAATCCCCGGGCTGGGTATGAAATCTGTAAATAAAATTATTCAGGCGCGTAGATATAGAAAGCTCAACCTTGAAAATTTAAAAGCTATAGGCGTGGCTTTTAATAGGGCCAAATATTTCATGATCTGCGATAGTAGAGATTGGGAGAAGCGGGATCTAACTGCAGAAAAAATCAAAAGTATGATATTGCAAAACTCACAAAGCAAGTATCAGAAGTTATATAATAGCCAGCTTAGTCTTTTTTAAGTGCAACATCAACTGGCATACGACGGCAGCTTTGATGGTTTTCTCACAGCTGTTTTTACAGTTTATGAAGAGAAATTATCTCCGGTTTCCATCACTTCTTATGAAAAATTTCAAGAAGGGCTTTTTGAAGAAAAGCTTATAATTTATACAGATGAAGCAAAGGCGAATCGCGTTTGGAAAAGATTAAAAACCTTCCACAATTTTAGCACGCAGGTTTATTGGTCATTCTTAAGTGAAACAGATGGCAATGAACTCGTACTTTTAAAAGCGATAGAATATGTTCTGGCTACAGGAAATGCCGGGGACTATGGTCATGAAATGATCTTACAAACAGCCCAGCTTACAAAAATGGTGGGGCGCGAGAAGCACCGTATGGAAGCTTTTGTAAGATTTAAACTCACAAGCGATCAAATCTATTTTGCACAAATTGAACCCGATTTTGATGTTTTGCCACTTATAAGTTCTCACTTTAAAAACAGATATGCAGACCAAAAATGGATAATCTACGATCTTAAACGCAGCTACGGTTTGTACTACGATCTAAAGGGCGTAGAAATGATTAAAATCGAGTTTTCTGATAATCAGTCTGAAAATGCGATTTTCGCACAAGAAGAGGCGATTTTTGATATATTATGGAGGGATTACTTTAAAAGCACTACAATATCTTCAAGAATAAATATGAAACTGCACATAAGGCATATACCTAAGCGATATTGGAAATATTTAAATGAAAAATCACCTAGGTAATGGTAAATTATATAATTTAGCACCTTAATAACACTAATTAAAATTCAATTACGATGAAAAAATTTGTTTACAGTGCAATGGCTCTTATGTTAATGGTATCAGTTTCTGCTTGTCGCGAAACAACTCAGGAAAAAGCTGAAGATTCTATGGAATCTACTGCTGATGATATGGGTGATGCTATGGATGATGCAGGAGATGCTATCGAAGACGCTGCAGAAGATACTGGTGATGCTGTTGATCATGCTGCAGATGAAGTTCAAGACGAAGTTGAAGGTAACGACGATATGTAATATCAGTTAACCTGAAAAACAAAGGGCTTGCAATTTTGCAAGCCCTTTTTAATTTATATGCTTTTATATACTTATTCTATAGTTGCGCTACTGACGATTGCTTCGCGATTGATTTTCTTAACAAGACCTTGTAAAACCTTACCAGGACCTACTTCTATAAAATCAGTAGCTCCATCTGCGATCATATTTTGAACACTTTGCGTCCATTTTACCGGTGCGGTAAGTTGAAATAATAAGTTTTCTTTAATTTCAGAAGGATCTGTAACTGCAAAAGTGCTTACATTTTGATAAACGGGACAAAGCGGTTCATTAAAAGTAGTACTCTCAATAGCTGCTGCGAGTTCTTCGCGAGCTGGTTCCATTAGTGGAGAATGAAAAGCACCACCCACCGGTAGTATTAAAGCGCGTTTTGCGCCGCGTTCTTTTAAACGTTCACAGGCTTCTTCAACAGCTTTAATTTCGCCAGAAATAATTAATTGCCCGGGACAGTTATAATTTGCTGCCACCACAGTTCCTTCAACATCTGCACAAACAGACTCCACAATTTCATCTTCAAGACCTAATACGGCTGCCATAGTAGATGGCTCAAGATCGCAAGCTTTTTGCATAGCCTGAGCTCGCTGAGAAACTAGCTTAAGACCAGCTTCAAAATCAAGAACACCATTTGCCACAAGTGCAGAAAATTCTCCTAAAGAATGTCCTGCAACCATTGCTGGTTTTACATTTCCTAATGATTTATATAAAGCTACCGAGTGTAAAAAGATAGCTGGTTGAGTGACTTTTGTTTCTTTAAGTTCTTCTGCAGAACCGTCAAACATTGTCTTTGCGATGTTGAAACCTAGTATTTCATTTGCTTTTTCAAAAATTGCTCTGGCATCTGCAGATGTATCATATACATCTTTGCCCATTCCTGAAAATTGTGCTCCCTGACCGGGAAAAATATACGCTTTCATATTAATTTGATTAGTCTGCAAAATTAAGCATATACTTAAAGTCTGCGAATTTTATCAGATGTAATTCAGGATTTGACATTTTTTTGAGCTTTTAAAATTAAAATATCAAATCCTGAATTATTTAAATCTGCTGTATATACTAGACTTTTAACTTGCCCTGTTCGCCTATATCTGGCTGGTTTCCGGTTATTGCACCCACACCCATTTTAAATAAAGTGACTAATTTATTGTTTTTTGTGTCCCAATAAAAAGCGTCTGAAGGAACAAATTTTAATGCAGATAAATTAGGATCATCTACGCCATCAAACCAGTTATCATCAGTTTTACCGTAAAGTTCTTCCAGAATTGCTTTGTCAGAAATTATTTTTACGTTGCCATAAACACTTAGAAATTCCATTGAGCCGGGATCAGAATAAAAAAGTTGAGCAGCGTCATCTTTTGCGATATCTGTATTATGATCGCTGTTTTTGCCACTCAAAAACCAGATATTGCCATCTTCATCAACCTTTTTTGTGCTCATAGGTATAGCGCTAATAGGTTTTGTGCCAAGAGCTGTGGCGAGCATAGCAAAATCTATATCTTCTGCTAGATTCTTAATTTTTTTCTTTGCTTCGTCGTTGTATAAGTTTTTTGTACTCATCTTTTTCTTTTAAAGATAGAGAGATAGGGAGTGGTAAGAAGCCAAAGCTTTACTAATTCTATTTAGGTAAAGTGTAAAGTTTGTTAAACTAGCTGTATTGTTTAATGATTGCTTTCGCGGAAGCGTAATAATGCCCGCCAAAAAGGTTGACGTGAACCAGAATGTGATAGAGTTGCCATAGCTTAAGTCTGTTTTCCCATCCTTTAATTAATGGAAAATCCTCATTATAAGTTTGAAAGAGGCGTGAGTCAAAGCCACCAAAAAGATGCATAACCGCAATATCGATTTCTCGCGGAGCATAAGCAACAGCAGGATCTATAAGGCAGGGAAGACCGTTATTGTTTACCATGAAATTGCCAGCCCAAAGATCACCGTGGGTCAGGGAAGGCGCTTCATGAGGAATTTGAGCCGCTACTGATTTGTAAAAGGCATCCAGATTTTTAAAATCATAACCATTATCTATAGCCAGTTTAAATTGAGGTTCAAGGCGCTGCTCTATGTAGAATTGCTCAGCCGATTGTGAGCTGTTGTTAATCTGCTTTAAACTACCTATATAATTGGCTTCATTAAGTCCAAAATTATCGGCAGTTTTGCGGTGTAAATCGGCCATTTGATGCCCAAAATCGGTCCAAAAAGAAGGTTTTTTTGCTACAGAATCAATGTATTCCAGAATTAAGTAAGATGTGTTTTTAAAATCGCCTACCGCAATAGTTGCTGGGATATGGATAGCTTTCGCGGAAGCAAGTGATTTGAGTCCGTTGCTTTCTTTCAAGAACATTTTAGGGAATTTGTTCTTGTCATTTATTTTGATAACGTATTTGCCGCTCTTGCAATGAAGTAAATAAACATCATTAATATCGCCGCCAGATAATGGCTTGTGGGTGTTTACTACAAGATCGTGTTTTGTGCCAAGATGATTAAGCAGATCAACGTCTGGCATAAGTTAGGTATGTAAAAGAGTATTTGTGCCTTTCATCTTTAGGGTGAAATTCTTCTTTGATGAGTTTCCAATCTTTTTCATCAATTTCAGGAAAGAAAGTGTCTGCTTCAAAATTACCATGAACACGTGTGAGTTCTATATGCGTGGCTTTTTGCATTGCCATTGCATAAATCTCGCCACCGCCTATAATATAGGTATTGTCATCATCATGAGCATAAGAAAGTGCGTCATCAAGACTGTTTACGACAATAGCACCCGTTGCTTTATAATTCTCCTGCCGGGTGATAATAATATGAGTTCTATGGGGTAAAAGTTTTGGGAAAGTCTCAAAGGTTTTTCTTCCCATCACAATATGGTGACCCGTTGTGAGCGCTTTAAATCTTTTAAAATCATCGGGCAGATGCCAAACGAGGTCGCTGTCTTTACCTAATGCATTATTCTCTGCTGCTGCAGCTATGAGTGTAACTTTAGGAGACATTAAGAGTTTAGAGGTTGATCGGGTTTTATAAACGGGCTTTTTTTTTCGGGCAGGGGTTGTTGCTTGTCTACCTCTGTTTGTAGTTGTGCAATTTTTCGCTTTTGCTTGTCAACAAGTTTTTCGAGCTGATCGTGCTCCCATTTTTTATTCATAAAACTGCTGAAGAGGACGACATTGAGCAGGTGAATTAGAAAAATAAAAAACCAAATAAGTATCGCCCATACAAACCAATCTACATTTAATGGTCTAAAATCTTTACCAAAATCAAGAAGCAGATTAACAATGATAAGTAAAACCGCACCGGCCAGAAATACAATAAAGTGGCGAAAAAGATTTTTCTTCTGCTTTATCCTAACCTGAGCATTCTCTATAAGCTCTCTTTGTTCGGGATCAATTTTTGAAGTCTCTTTTTTACTTGAAAACATCTGTTCTTATCATTTAGTTGACCTATTTTTAAGCCTCTTAGTAGGCTTTTGCAATTTAGCAGCATTAAAATTTAAAACTTTAACGTTACTATTTCTAACCAAAGTTACGTTAATTAAACACTTTTCTTTCTAATGAAAAACTTAAAAAAAGAATTTCCGGTCACTTCTCAATATATTCATCTTAATACGGCAGGCTCTGGTCTCATGTCTGAAACTGTGCTTGATTTTAGACAGGAACATGATCTGGATTATCTAATACAAGGGAGTATTTTAAAAGATAAGCAAGGTGCTTTTTTAGCTAAAGTTCGTGAAACGGTAGGTCATTTTTTTCATTGTGAGAGTGAAAATGTGGCTCTTGTGCCCAATTTTTCTTTAGGTCTCAACATGCTGTTAGAGGGACTTCCTGAAAAGTCAAAAATTCTACTTCTTAAAGATGACTATCCTTCAATAAACTGGCCGGTTACATCACGGGATTTTAAGGTTGTTTTTGCCGATATTGATGCCAATCTGGAGGATAATATCCTACAGCAGGTAGAAAATGAGAAGCCTGATGTGTTATGTTTAAGTCTTGTGCAATACATAAATGGGATCATGATCGATCTAAATTTTATAAAAGAGCTTAAAGCGAAATTTCCCCAATTACTAATCATTGCAGATGGGACGCAATTCTGTGGAGTTTCAGATTTTAATTTTGCAACTTCAGGAATTGACGTTTTAGGGGCAAGCGCTTATAAATGGCTTAACGCTGGTTATGGCAACGGTTTTTTTCTTTTTAAAGAATCAGTAAAAGATAAAGTTAAACCAAGATCAATTGGTTTTAATTCGTGGGGCACAAAATATAAAGAGGAACAAAGTTTCATTGGTAAATTTGAGCCGGGACACCTAGATACCTTGACTTTTGGCACATTGTCTGCCGCTATTGGTCTAATAAAAGCGGTGGGAATACAAAATATTGAGACGCAGGTAAATCATCTAAAGAGCAAAGCTAAAGAAGAATTTACGGCAAGAGATCTTTTGCAATCACAGGTTAAGAATCGTTCAATTCATTCTTCAATTTTTAATATAACAGGAGATGAGAAGCTCTTTAATAAGTTAAGAGAACATAAAATTATATGTTCTAAAAGAGGAGCGGGAATTCGCATAAGTTTCCATTATTTTAATACTGAAGATGATTTTAATGCCTTACTGAAGATAATTTAGCATTATGCTTTATTAATTGTAATAAGTATTTTATGCTAAATAATAAGAATATGTGTTTATATATCGTTTTCGCATTTAGCTTTTGTCTTCTCAAGTACTAAAAAAATTCACTTTTCGAAAAAATAAATGTAATGCGCTGATTTGTTGGATATTAATAAATTGGGTTATTACATTTGACGCGGTGAATAAAAAATAATTTAAAATGGCTATTACAAAACAATATTTAAAAGCTAAACCTCTTTGCAAAGTCACTTTTGCGGTACCTGCAAAAGATGCAGAAAAAGTTGTTGTGGCGGGAGAGTTTAATAACTGGCAGGAAACTGAACTAAAAAAACAGAAAAACGGCGTCTTTAAGCTAGCAGTAAATCTGCCAATCGAGACCTCTTATGCGTTTCGATATGTTGTAGATGGTGAGTGGACAAACGATCAGGAAGCAGACCGCTCTCAGTGGAGTGATTTTGCTGCTGCAGAAAATAGCATAATAGATCTATAGAAAAAGAAATGTTAGGTAAGATCGTCAAGGTTACTCTGTGACCTTGACGCCTTTCCAAAAAGCTATATAATTCTCTATATTTTTTGCTTTCTCGCTAGCGCTGGGGTAATACCAGGCAGCGTCTTCCAGCTGCTCATCATTTACTTTTATTGAGTAATAGCTGGCCTCACCTTTCCAGGGGCATGTTGTGTGCGTGTCACTCTTAACCAGATATTGCTGGTCTACTGCATTGGGAGGGAAATAGTGATTACTCTCAACTACAATAGTATTGTCACTTTCTGCTATAACTTTGTCTTTCCAGATCGCTTTCATAATTATTTCTTTTTAAAAATATAGTCCTTAAAATAACCCTGATCATCTTCATATTGATCGACCACTTGAAGATTAGCTTCTTCGGCTAACCAGTTTATCACAGAATCATCGTATTTCTGCGAAATTTCAGTTTGTATGCTTTCCCATTTTTCAAAACTCACAGTCAAGTTTAATTTATTTATAGCCACTTCCTGATTCTTGTTGCTTACTAAAAAGCTCTTTGTGGTTCCGCTTTCAGGATCATATGTAGGCCAATGAATGAAATTATTTGGTTCAAAATTAGCATCCATCTCATCATTTATGCGGTCTAACAAATTTTTGTTGAATGCTTCTGTTACGCCGGCAGAATCATTGTAGGCCTTTAAAATGGTGGCAGGATCTTTCTTTTGATCTACGCCCATAAAAAGCAAATCGTCTTTGTGCATAGAATGTTGAATATTTTTTAAAAAGTCAATCGCCTGAGGATGTGAAAGATTCCCTATGTTTGAGCCGAGTACGAGAATAACTTTTTTGCGTTGAGTGTACTGAGCAATTTTTTCTAGAACTTTAAAATAGGTTCCCTGTTGCGTTTCTATATCAATTTCCGGCCACAGAGATTTTACAGATTCCTGAAGTTCGTCAAGCACATTTTGACTAATATCTATGGGTTTATAGCTAAAGTTGACATTGTTGCTCATCAATTCTTCCAGAAGAAGTTTTGTCTTTTTGCCATCCCCGGCGCCAAGTTCTATTAGGTCAAAACCTGATGGCGATTCAAATTTTTTAACTATTTCTGAAGTGTATTTTGATAAGATCTGAAACTCGCAACCCGTTAAATAATACTCAGGCAGCTCCATGATTTGTTGAAACAACTTGTCTCCTTTTTTATCATAGAAATATTTTGAAGACAGGTATTTAGGAAAAGCCGTGAGACCTTCATATACCTCTTCCTGAAATTCACTTTGAAAATCAATTTTCTGTTCCAGTTTCATGTATTTTATTTGGCTAAACGCAAGCCTGTAAATTGCCAGCGCAAGTGTGGATGAAAGAAATTGCGGTAAGTAGGGCGGGTATGCTTATCTGAAGTTACGACAGAACCGCCTCTTAGTGTTTTTTGACTTACCATAAATTTGCCGTTATATTCACCTAAAGCGCCGTCTACTTTTGTATAACCAGGATATGGCAGGTAGGCACTTTCTGTCCATTCCCAGCGTTGCCCCCAGTCGAAATGTGATTGTGCAGCTTCCCATTCAAACTCTGTGGGAAGTCTTAGACCTTTCCACTGCGCATAAGCAAAAGCTTCAAAATATGAAATGTGAGCTAGTGGAGCATTAAGATCAAGAGGCTTTAACCCGCTAAAAGTATAATGCTGCCAATTTTCACCTATTTTATGCCAATAAAGAGGTGCTTTTACCGAGTTTTTAGAGACCCAGTCCCAGGCTTCTGCATGCCATAGAAGTACTTTTTCATAACCGCCATCTTCAATGAAATCAAGAAATTCAGAATTAGTCACAAGTCTATTTGAAATTTTATAATCATTGAGATAAACTTTGTGTCTTCCAAATTCATTGTCATATGAAAAGCCATCACCTGTATGGCCAATTTCATATAAACCACTAGATATTGATATCCATTTTTGATCTGGAGATTGTGGTTTTGATTCGGTAAATGATTTATTGTATGCGGGCATTAGTGGGTTGTTACCCAGAATGTATTTTATGTCTGTAAGCAGTAATTCCTGATGTTGCTTCTCATGATGAATACCGATTTGAACCAGTGATTCTATTTCTTCAGAAATTTCATCTTGCAGTAGTTCGGCAAGATTCTCAGTTACATATTGTCTATATGAATACACTTGCTCTACGGTGGGACGAGACAGATTTCCGCGATCTGTTCTCACAACTCTGGCACCTACACTCTCGTAGTAGCTATTAAAAACGAAAGCAAATTGATCATCATATAATTGATAATTTGCTTTATGAGGTTTAAGAATGAATTCTTCAAAAAACCATGTTGTATGTCCTAAATGCCATTTGGGCGGAGAAACATCAACTATAGGCTGCACTACATAATCCTCTATTTCAAGTGGGGCGCAGATAATTTCAGATTGAGCGCGGGTTTCAGTAAAAAATTCTAAAAGTTTGTTTGTAAGACTTGTAATCATAAAAAGAGTATAACCTAAAGTGGTTATACTCAAATTTACAATTTTATTGCTTTAGCCCACGTTTACAAGCGTTAAGGGCAAGTTAAAAGGTAAAAGGAACGGTGTATTTTATAGCTCTGGGTTTACCTCCTGCGTTCCCGGGAGTCATTTGGGGAATTAGCATAATGTTGCGCTTAGCTTCATCCTGCAGAACTTTTGTGCCTCCTGTAACACTTTTAATTTCAGGTTTTCCTTCCGTATTGATCACAAATTTTACAACTACTTTTTCTTTTACACTACCTGGTTTGTAACCTTTTGGGAATTTAAAATTTTGACCAATGTGTTTAGCGAGTTGTTGACTAAAACATGATTTTTTTTGGGTCTCTGAGCCTGAGCAGCCCGGCCATACTGGTGGGATTTCCCGTATGGTAAGTGTGTTTCCTTTCATCGCAACACCGTTTTGGGCGTACGAGAAGCTTGCCATCATAATGATGGTAGCAATTAGTAATTTCTTCATAATAATGATTTGGGTTAAACAGCGACCGCACCTTTTATGTGGGGATGCGGATCGTAATTTTCTAATTTAAAATCATCAAACTTAAAACTAAAGATATCTTTCATTTCAGGATTAATTTTGATAGTTGGCAATGTACGAATTTCTCGCGAAAGTTGAAGTTTAACCTGCTCAATATGATTATTGTAGATATGAGTGTCGCCAAAAGTATGGATGAAATCTCCCGGGGCATAATCACAAACTTGTGCGATCATAAGTGTAAGAAGCGCGTATGAGGCAATATTAAAAGGCACTCCCAGAAATACATCTGCGCTGCGTTGATAAAGCTGGCACGATAATTTAGGTCTGCTATCTGTAGCATCGGGATCTCCCGGAGCAACGTAAAACTGAAAAAAGGCATGACAGGGTGGGAGGGCGGCTTTGTTATTAGCCACATTTTCTGAAAATGAAACAGATGTGTCTGGAAGCACACTGGGATTCCAGGCACTTATAAGCATGCGTCTGCTGTTAGGATTTGTCTTAAGCGTGTCAATAACATCCTTTATCTGATCAATTTCTTCACTGTTCCAGTTACGCCATTGATGGCCATATACCGGACCCAGGTCTCCATTTTCGTCTGCCCAGTCATTCCAGATGCGTACCCCGTTTTCCTGTAGGTAATTAATATTAGTGTCGCCCTTTAAAAACCATAGCAATTCATGAATTATCGACTTTAAATGTAATTTTTTAGTAGTAACCATAGGGAACCCTTCACTTAGATCAAATCGCATTTGATAACCAAAAACGCTTAAAGTGCCGGTGCCTGTGCGGTCTCCTTTTTGAATACCGTTATCTAAAATATGATTAAGTAGGTCGTGATATTGTCTCATGATGTTGCTTTAAATAGTACTCGATTCTCAAATTTCTCGAGAGTAATCTCGAGATTAAAGATCTTCTTATTCTCCTTTACGCTTCTGCTGAGGTAGTATAATTAAGAAGGGCTAAATGTAATTATTATAGGAAATGAAACTTCTGACATCCCTTTTAGTTTATTTTATATTTATTCACATTATAATTTAAAACAATGTTAATTAACTAATTATAAATAAGTATGCTTTAAAATTAATTATAAACTAGGGTCTAACTTCAAATTTATCAAATTATGAAAAAACTAACCTTAATCATTCCTATAATGTTTTTAGGATTTTCTCTTAATGCGCAAGCCGTAGACCCCTATGCAGAGTCTGTCGTGACCCCGCAATTCTTTATAGCGGTACTCGCCGGGGTTCTGTTAGCATTAGGGTTTCAATTTATTCTTACCGCGTTATCTGTTGCTTTTGGTATTTCGGCCATAGGCGATATAAAAAAGAAATATGTAAAAGGGAAAAATCACTTTGAGTCTGATGAAGATGATTCTGATTCTATGTCAACCGGAACAATGATCACAACTGGTTTTGGTCTGTGGAGTTGCATAACTGTTGGCCTGTCTTTATTTGGAGCAACAGCTTTAGCGATCAATTTGAGTCTTATAAGCAGTACAGTAATAAGTATAACTCTGGGACTTGTGATATGGGCGACATTCTTTATTCTTCTGTTTTATCTGGAAAGTAAAGTTGTGAACACCTTGGTTGGAGGTTTAATTAATACTGCCACTGCCGGACTAAGAGCTTCGGCCAGTGCTGTTAAAGATATGTTCACTCCGTCAAAAGAGCAGCAAATTGAGCACATCGCAGATCATACAGTAGAAAAAATTCGTAAAGATTTTCAGTCCTCTTTTGATCCGCATATTATAAAAGATTCACTTGATGAGTTTTTAAATAAAGTAAATAAGTCTGTTCCTGATTATGATACGCTAAAGCAAGATCTTACAGATATAGTTGAAAACTCAACCCATGAAAGATCAAAAGCAGGTAAAAATAGCCCGGTAAAATGGATGGCTATTCAGCAGGTTCTTTCTAATGCAATATCCACAGTTTCAAAAGGAGAAGCTCAAAATAAAACAAAGCAAGAGCAATTACAGCAATTGCAAAAAGAATTGCGTGAAGCTTATGAAGAAGGTGATGATAACCAGGAGCGTATCGAGAATGCAATCACTAAATTAACTGATGCCGAAGAACAAGAGGTTCATGGTTATATTGAAAAGTTCAAAGATATTCTGGCTAAAGCAAAACCTGATGATGTTAAGCAGGATAAATGGAAAGATCAATTTAAAGAAATTATCAAGAACCCAAAGGTGGAGGCAAATAAGCTTGTAAATGAATTAAAGAAAATTGATAAAAATACTGTGTTATCATTTGTTGAAGCAAATACGGCTTTGAAGAAAGATCAATTAGATGGGTTTGCAGATAAGGCTGTAGAAGTTTTTAATAATGTTACAAACCAGATTTCTGCCGGGGTAGAAGACAAAACAGATATGTCTGCAGAAGAACTAAAACATAAACTACAGATTGAGGTATTTAAATTTATTAATCACACCGGTAAGGCTGATATAGACCTTTCAATGCTAACAAGTTTCTTTCAGAATAAGCTTGATGATTCTAAAGAAAGTCTGCAGTCACTTAAGCAAAAACTTAAAAACGTTGATAAGGAAACTTTATTAAATGTTGTAACAAGTCATTCCAGTTTAGAAAAAGATGATATAGATAAAGTAGCGGCTTCTATTGATCAGGCTAAGAATAATGTGCTTCAAAAAATTGAAGATATTGAATTAGAAGCTAACAGAAGGATTGAAAATGTAAAACGTAAAGCAGTAATTCAGGCAGAGAACACTCGCAAGAATGCCGCAGCCGCAGCGTGGTGGTTAGTAATTAGTGCTTTTGTTTCTGCAGGTGCTGCAATAGGAGGTAGTCTGCTCGCAATGAGTTAATAATGGTATTTGTTCAAAATCTAAAAAGCCTTTTCTAATTTTTAGAAAAGGCTTTTTTATATTGTATTGTTGAAGAGGATTACCCTATTATCATACCTGCAATAGTAGCAGAAAGAAGAGATGCAATAGTACCCCCTATTAATGCCTTGATTCCAAATTCTGATAAGGTTTTACGTTGACCAGGAGCTAATGAACCTATTCCGCCTATTTGTATACCTATAGAAGCAAAATTGGCAAAACCACACAGCATGTATGTTGCCATTATTACAGATTTCTCATATGTAAAACTGATATCATTTATAGGATTCTTTAATTCTGCCAATTGAATGTAGCCTACAAATTCACTTGCTGCGAGTTTAATACCCAGCAGTTGCCCCATAAGCATCACATCTTCTGTAGAAACGCCAATAAGCCACATAAGAGGAGCGAATATGGTTCCTAAAATTGCTTCAAGCGAAAGTTCTGTATACGGTGTGTTTGAGGCAAGATAACTGTTTAATGTAGTCCAGTCTCCCAATTTGTTAAAACCATAATTGATCATTGCTATAAAAGCGACAAATACCAGCAGCATTGCAGCTACGTTTGCAGCTAGCTTTAGACCTTCTGTAGTTCCGTTAGCAATAGCATCAAGAATATTAGAACCTATTTTTTCTGAAGAAACTTCTACTCGACTATCAATTGCTTCTTGTTGAGGATAAAGCAATTTGGAAATTACAATAGCTCCCGGAGCAGCCATTACAGAGGCTGCCAATAAATGTTTTGCAAATTCTAGTCTCAATTGCGGGTCATCACCACCTAAAAAACCAATATAAGCGGCCAGAACTCCTCCTGCAACGGTGGCCATCCCGCCTATCATCACCAGTAAAATCTCAGAACGCGTCATGCGCTCTAAATATGCTTTTATCATTAAAGGCGCTTCTGTCTGTCCCAGGAATATGTTACCGGCTACAGATAAGCTTTCAGGGCCCGAAATGTTCATTAACTTGGTTAAAACCCAAGCCATGCCTTTCACTACAAATTGCACCACACCGAGGTAAAACAAAACAGAAGTTAATGCCGAAAAGAAAATTATTGTAGGTAGAACCTGGAAAAGAAATATAAAACCAAAACTTTCTACGTCCATCATTCCGCCTAAAAGGAATTCACTTCCGGCTGCGGTAAAATCAAGAATCTTAACAAAAATCTGCCCTACGAACTCAAAAAGTCGCTGTATAAAGCTAATTTTTAGAACACCAATGGCAAGAAAAAGTTGTGCTGCAAGACCTACGCCTACAGTTTTCCAGTTGATCGCTTTTTTATTTACACTTAATAAATAGGCGATAACAAGAAGGGAAACCATACCCAGAACTCCGCGCCAGAGACTATTAAATGAGAAGCCGGCATTTGGTATTAAATGTTTTGCTTCTTCTACAGGGAGAACTTCTTGTACAGTTTGAGCGTTAACACCGGGAATAAAAAATAAGGAAATGAGCAGTAGGGGTAGAATTTTTCGCATCTATAATTAATTGCGTTTAGATATTTCATCGCGTATTTTGGCGGCAGCCTCATAGTCTTCACGTGCTACAGCCTGATCAAGAAGCTTGTTTAGGTCCTGGAGAGATAACTTTTTATAATCTGCTCTTTCAGTATCAACCTCATCTTCAACAACCAGTTCATCAACGAGTATACTCTCGGGATTTTCTGATTCCTGACCGCTTGATCCTTTTAGATAAATACCTGCTTTATCAAGAATATTCTTGTATGTGAAAATAGGCGCATTAAACCGTAGAGCCAGAGATATGGCATCGCTGGTACGTGCATCTATTATTTCTTCTATCTTATCTCTTTCACAGATAATGCTTGAGTAGAAAACACCATCTACCAGCTTATGTATAATAACCTGCTTGATGACAATGTCAAACCTGTCTGCAAAATTTTTAAAAAGATCATGTGTAAGAGGTCTTGGCGGGCGTATTTCTTTTTCTAAAGCAATCGCAATAGACTGAGCCTCAAAGGCACCAATTACTATAGGCAGCTTACGATCACCATCAACCTCGCTCAGGATTAGGGCATACGCACCATTCTGTGTTTGGCTATACGATATGCCTTTTATATTCAAACGCACTAGACTCATATTGCAAAAATATAAAAAGGCTGTTTAAAAGAGGACAGTGTCCAGATTTAAACAGCCCTTTAAGGGGGTCAATTTAAGAAATTTATGAGTTATTCGCTTTAAACTCTTTTAATTTTTCATTGAGCCTGGGTACTATTTCAAAAGCATCACCCACAACTCCGTAGTCTGCAGCCTTAAAGAATGGAGCTTCAGGATCGCTGTTAATTACGACCTTAGTTTTTGAAGCATTGATTCCGGCAAGATGTTGTATCGCTCCAGATATGCCTATTGCAATATAAAGATTAGATGCAACCGGTTTTCCTGTTTGCCCTACGTGCTCACCGTGTGGTCTCCACCCCATATCAGATACCGGTTTAGAGCATGCGGTAGCAGCACCTAAAATATCTGCCATTTCTTCTATCATGCCCCAATTCTCAGGACCTTTTAATCCGCGACCGCCAGAAACAACAATTTCTGCATCAGCGATTGTTACTTTATCTTTAGCTTTATCTACAGATTGTACGTTTACACTAAAATCACCATCTTCTAAAGCTGGGCTAAAATCTTCTGCAGTTGCAGGAGCGTTACTTTCTTTTAGCCCGTATGCATTTTTAGATAATCCTAGAAGGGCAACCTCTGTTTTAATTTCTGTATTGCTGAAAGCTTTATTAGTAAAAGCGGTACGCTTAACAATAATTGGAGAGATGCTCTCTGGTAAAGCCACTACATTTGAAGCATAACCAGCGCTTAAATTCACCGCAAGTAAAGGAGCGAGATATTTCGCATTAGCGCTAGAACTAACTATCACTACTTTTGATTCTTCTTTTTTAGCAGCCTGATTAATTACATCTGCATATGCAGCAGCATTAAACTGGGCTAATTTATCGTTTGATACCTTTAAAACCTTATCTACACCATAAGCAGATAATGAAGAAGTATCTTCTGCATTAATAACAACAGCAGTTACTGTAGTGGCAAGCATATCTGCGATACCACGCGCATAACTGGCAACTTCGTAAGCTGTTTTTTTAAATTTTCCTTCTTCTGATTCTGTATATACTAAAACTGACATGTTTTTCTGTTTTTTTAAGCTTTTAGGCTAAAAAATGACCCTAAAAGATCGATTTTTGACTTGTTTTGGTCGATTTTTAAATGAAACTAAATAACCTTAGCTTCATTGTGTAAAAGGTTGATAAGCTCGTCAAGATTATCTGGCGAGACTAACTTTACTGCTCCTTTAGGTGCTGGTTTTTCAAAAGAGACTGTGCTTGTTTCCATTTTCTCTGCTGTAGGTGCTAGTACTTTAAGCTGTTTTTTTCTGGCCATCATGATTCCTCTCATATTAGGAATACGCAGGTCACTTTCTTCAACCAGACCTTTTTGCCCGCCAATTATTAATGGTAAAGTTGCTGTTACAGTTTCTTTACCGCCATCAATTTCGCGTACAGCGGTAGCAGTATTTCCTTCTACTTCAAGGCTTATACATGTATTTACAAAATTTGCTCCCGTAAGGGCTGCAAGCATTCCCGGCACCATGCCGCCATTATAGTCTATAGACTCTCTACCGGCGATCACAAGATCATAGCCACCGTCTTGTACTACTTTACTAAGTTCTGTAGCTACCTGAAAACCATCTTGCGCTTTAGTATCTATGCGTATAGCTTCATCTGCGCCTATGGCTAAAGCTTTACGCAGTGTGGGTTCAGTTTCGGCTCCTCCTACGTTCACAACATCTACCGTTGCGCCCTGTTTTTCTTTAAACCACATTGCTCTTGTGAGACCAAACTCATCATTGGGATTGATTACAAACTGAACCCCGTTTGTGTCAAATTCTTTATTGTCTGATGTGAAGTTTATTTTTGAAGTCGTATCTGGTACGTGACTGATGCAAACTAAAATTTTCATATAAAAAAGCGGTTATTTTTAACTATTTCGTTTTCGCCACGAAAATAAGCATAATTTTTGGCTTATTTACTATGCATGCATAACAAATTTTAGTTAAATCCAATTCTTTCGGCAGAATTTAATTGTTATTTTTGCCTTCCCTTAAATTAAGGGAAGTTACCGATATTTACCGTGATCTTATACTTAACGATACATGAAAACTATACAATTTAGGGAAGCTGTTTGTGAGGCCATGAGCGAGGAGATGCGCCGTGACGACACTATTTACCTTATGGGTGAAGAAGTTGCAGAATACAATGGTGCTTACAAAGCTTCAAAAGGAATGCTTGATGAGTTTGGCCCAGAACGCGTTATTGATACGCCTATTTCAGAACTTGGTTTTGCCGGGATAGCAATAGGAAGCGCAATGAATGGCAACAGACCTATCGTGGAGTATATGACATTTAACTTCTCTCTTGTAGGGATTGACCAGATCATTAATAATGCTGCTAAAATAAGACAGATGTCAGGTGGCCAGTTTAATTGCCCAATCGTTTTTCGCGGGCCAACTGCCTCTGCCGGTCAATTAGGTGCAACACACTCACAGGCTTTTGAGAACTGGTTTGCAAATACTCCTGGTCTTAAAGTAATTGTTCCTTCTAACCCTGCAGATGCTAAAGGACTTTTAAAGTCTGCTATACGTGATAATGATCCTGTTATTTTCATGGAAAGTGAGCAGATGTATGGTGATAAAGGAGAGGTGCCAGAAGGTGAATATCTTATACCTATTGGTGTAGCAGATATTAAAAGAGAAGGTACAGATGTTACTATTGTTTCTTTTGGTAAAATAATTAAAGAAGCCTATAAAGCGGCAGACGAATTAGCAAAGGACGATATCTCTTGTGAGATCATAGATCTACGTACCGTGCGCCCAATGGATCATAAAACCATTCTGGATTCAGTTAAAAAGACAAATCGCCTTATTATTCTGGAAGAAGCATGGCCTTTTGGTAACGTAGCTACAGAGATCACCTATCAGGTACAATCTGAAGCTTTTGATTATCTTGATGCTCCTATTATTAAAATAAACACAGCAGATACTCCGGCACCCTATTCTCCCGTTCTTTTAAAAGAGTGGTTACCCAATAGTGATGATGTTGTTAAAGCTGTCAAAAAGGTACTTTACAAGTAAAAGTATACCAATATATTTGAGGCTTCATGGGTTATTATACCAATGAAGCCTTTATTTTTTAATGAAGGTAAGAGGGCGATTTTAGGCCTTTAAACCCGATTTTATCCTCAAAGAGGAATAAATATGAAGAACCTCCTAATCCTGCTTCTACTTTTTTGCTTGCCTATAGTAGGATTAAGCCAAACAAAAGTAGGAGGTCGTGTATATGATGGTCTGGGAAATCCCATTCCTTTTGCAAATGTTGTTTTCCCCGGGTCTACAGAGGGAACTATTACAAATGAAGACGGTCGCTTTTATCTGGAGACAGATGACAATTATGATACTCTAAAAGTTACTTTCGTGGGGTTTACTCCTCGTGAGATCAAGTTAGAAAAGCGGGTAAACTATAATCTTAGTATAGTTCTGGAAGAGGAAGCCGAAACTATGGATGAGGTTGTGATCTATTCAGGAAAGCAACCTAAAAAGAACAATCCTGCTGTAGAAATACTCAAAAAGATCTGGGCAAATAAACGGCAAAACGGTCTGAGTCAATTTGATCAATATCAATATGACAAATACGAGAAAGTAGAGTTTGATCTCAATACTATTGACAGCGCTCTTATAAACAACCGTATCTTTAATGGGATGGAATTCATTTTTAACCAGATGGATACTTCTCGTATTACAGGTAAGACCTATCTCCCTATTTTTATAAATGAAGCCAGTAGTAAGGTTTATGGCGACAACACTTTAAATCTTAAGAAGGAGGAGCTTTTAGGAAATAAAAACAGTGGTTTTAGTACCAATCAAACAATCATAGCCTTTGTAAATGAACTCTATAATGAGTTTAATGTTTATGATAACTACCTAAAATTCTTTGATAAGAGTTTTGTAAGTCCGCTTTCTACAACTGGTGTCAGCACATACAATTATGTACTTGCAGACAGCGCGTACATTAAGAATAAATGGTGTTATAATATTATTTATTATCCGCGTAGAAGCAATGAACTAACTTTTAAAGGTGATTTCTGGGTAAATGACACTACCTGGGCGATTACTGATATTAACATGCAGGTTAATAAAAGTGCAAATATTAATTGGGTAAAGGAAATTTATATTGAGCAGGAATTTAAAGTTGAAAGCGACACTACTTTTTTAATTACTCGTGATTACTTTCTTTCAGATTTTGCGATTCGTAAGAAAGAAGAAAGTAAAGGGATGTATGGTAAGCGTACGACTCTCTACGATAATTATGTTTTCAACAAGCCTTTAAAAGAAGATTTTTATAAGAAGCGTCTGCAGGAATATGATGAATCTATTTATACCAGAGACGATGCTTTCTGGAAGGATAAAAGACAGGAAGAATTAAGTAAGGACGAAAAGGGTATTTATAATATGCTTGACACCTTAAAGACGGTGCCACGTTTTAAGGCACTGTATGATATTGGCTCGGTACTGGTTTCCGGCTACTATGAATGGGATGCTGCTAATCTTGATATAGGTCCAATATTTTCTGCCTTTGGTTTCAATGATGTGGAGGGCTTGAGATTAAGAATGGGTGCTCGTACCTATTTTAATCAAAATGATCCATGGAGGTTAGAAGGTTTCACCGCTTACGGTTTCAAAGATCAGAAGTTTAAATACGGAATTTCAGGAAAATGGCTTATAGATAAAAAAAGCCGATTAATAGTGTCTGGGGGTTACCGTAAAGACATAGAACAAACAGGGGCAAGCCTTACCACATCTACAGATGTATTAGGTAGAAATTTAGCATCATCATCACTGGTAACAGTAGGCTCTAACGACAGACTTACAAGTCTAGAGTTGGGTAATTTTGCAATAGAAGCAGAACCAATCAAGAATTTGATTCTCAGGTCTGATATGTCTATACGTAGTTTGCAGTCTGCATCGCCTACTTTTAGTTTAGATTATTATACAGATGCAACACAGACTGTGTCTAAGCCAGATGTTAAGCAGACAGATTTCATATTGAGTGCTATTTATGAGCCGGGAAAACGCACTTCTGGTTATGGCGTTGAGCGATTAACAAGCAATGAATGGTTTCCTACAATTTTTGTAGGTTACACAAAAGGTATTAAAAATCTCTGGGAGAGTGATTTTGACTATGAAAAGCTGCAATTTTCATATAGACAGCCCTGGCGAGCAGGTGGTTTAGGAACTTTCACTTCTACAATAGAAGCAGGGAAAACCTTTGGCACAGTGCCGTTGGGACTACTTAGCGTGATTCCTGGTAACCAGAATTTATTTTCGATTTATGGCACCTTTCCTCAGCTTAATTATTATGAATTTATAACAGATACATACGCCTCTGTGCATTTAGAACATAACTTTGGCGGAAGATTATTTTCAAGAATACCGCTTCTTAAAAAGTTGAACCTTAGAGAAATTATAGGCTTAAGAGGAGCTTGGGGAGAAATTTCAGACGAGAACCAACGAATAAATGCTACGGGTATAGAATATCTGGCTCCTAATAAAAAGCCGTATTATGAATATAGTTTTGGGGTAGGGAATATCTTTAAGATTTTGAGAATAGATTTTAATTTTAGGGGGAATTATCTGGATTTGCCAGATGCTCGAAAATTTGGTGTTACAGGAGCTTTAGAGTTTTCATTTTAAATAAACAGATTGGTTTAAGCGTAAAATGGTTATGTATGGTGTTTTTTTATTCTTTTACCGAATTTCTTTGCCTTAAGGCTTGATTTAAGGTACTTTTGCCCTCCCCTGATTATAATGTTAAACACCGTATAATTAACGGAAAAAGTAAATATGACGAGAGATAAAATTACAACCTTCGATGTGCTAATAGAGATTCCGAAGGGTAGTCGCAATAAATACGAGTACGACTTTAAGCTGAAGAAAATACGCTACGACCGTATGATCTTTTCTTCAATGATGTATCCTGCAGATTACGGTTTCATTCCTGAGACTTTGGCATTAGACGGTGATCCACTTGATGTTCTTGTATTAGTTACAGAGCCTACTTTCCCAGGTTGTGTTATGGAGGTGAAGCCCATTGGTGTATTTCACATGACAGATGAGAAAGGTCCTGATGAAAAAGTAATATGTGTACCGGTAAGTGATCCTATTGCAAGTTCTGTAAATGACCTTAGTGAGCTGAACCCACATTTAATAAAAGAGATCGAGCATTTCTTCCAGGTTTATAAAGATCTTGAAAAGAAAAAAGTTGATGTAGGCGGTTGGGGCGATGTAAATGAGGCTAAAGAAATTATCATACAGTGTATAGACAGATATACAGAAAGTGATATTCCTGTAGAGGAAGTGAGTATAAAATAAGCATACAAAATATAACGAAATGAAGAAGCCGCAATAAAGCGGCTTTTTTTATTCCATATATTCAATACAAAGCCTGATAGTATAAAATTCCCTCAATTTTGCTACATTAGTAGAAATCATTTAATAAATACCAAAATTTATGGAATCAAATGTGATCTATGTACCTATAGCTATGGCTATAATTGGGCTTTTATTTATGCTTATTAAAAGAAGCTGGGTCAAAAAGCAAAACCCGGGAAGTGAAAAAATGCAAACTATTTCTAAGAATATAAAAGAAGGTGCTCTTGCGTTTTTGGCAGCTGAGTATAGATTGCTTTTGATTTTTGTTGTTATAGCTTCAGTTCTACTTTATATAATATCTGTAATTGTTGATACTACAAGTTGGTTAATAGTTCCTGCTTTTATCGTTGGCGCTTTTTTCTCTGCCCTTGCGGGAAATATAGGTATGCGTATTGCTACAGATGCTAATGCCCGTACTGCTGAAGCAGCAAAGACAAGTTTACCACAGGCACTCAAAGTAAGCTTTGGTGGCGGCACTGTTATGGGGCTTGGTGTCGCGGGTCTTGCGGTTTTGGGATTAAGTTTGTTCTTTATGTTTTTCGTTTCTCAATTTATGGGCAAAACAGGCGATTTTTATGAGGATATGACCATTGTTCTGGAGGCGCTGGCTGGTTTTTCGCTGGGAGCGGAATCAATTGCATTGTTTGCACGTGTAGGCGGTGGTATATATACTAAAGCTGCAGATGTAGGCGCAGATCTTGTAGGTAAGGTAGAGGCAGGAATACCTGAAGATGATCCTCGTAATCCGGCTACGATTGCAGACAACGTAGGTGATAATGTGGGTGATGTTGCTGGTATGGGTGCAGATTTGTTTGGTAGTTATGTAGCCACAGTATTAGCGGCAATGGTCCTGGGTAATTATCTCATAAGAGATATGTCTCAGGAAAATCAGTTTGTTGATGCGTTTAATAATATGGGACCAGTGCTCTTACCTATTGTCATTGCCGGAGTAGGGATTTTGGCTTCCATAATAGGGACTTTTTTAGTGAAAATTTCAAGCAATACTGCGAGAGAATCGCAGGTTCAAAAAGCTCTTGACAGAGGGAATTGGGTTGCTATATTTTTAACCTTAATATCAAGCTACTTTCTAATTCGCTGGATGCTTCCTGAAACAATGGTTATGCATTTCTTTGGCGAAGGTGATAAAGAGATATCTTCTAATAATGTTTTTATTTCTGCGTGTATAGGTCTTGCAGTAGGAGCTTTAATCTCTGTTGTGACTGCCTACTACACCAGTTTGGGTAAAAAGCCCGTGATGGATATCGTACAGAATTCATCTACCGGTGCGGCAACTAATATTATAGCAGGTCTTGCCGTTGGTATGAAATCTACTTTTGCTTCGGTTTTGTTATTTGCTGCGGCTATATACAGCTCATACGAACTGGCCGGATTTTATGGTGTGGCTTTGGCGGCATCAGCGATGATGGCCACTACAGCTATGCAACTTGCCATTGATGCGTTTGGGCCCATTGCAGATAATGCGGGTGGTGTGGCAGAAATGAGTGAGTTACCTCCGGAAGTGCGTCAACGTACAGATATTTTAGATTCTGTGGGTAATACGACAGCTGCGGTGGGTAAAGGTTTCGCGATCGCATCTGCGGCATTAACTGCGCTTGCCCTTTTTGCAGCCTTTGTAACTTTTACGGGAATTGACGGGATCAATATTTTTAAAGCAGACGTGCTTGCAGCATTATTTGTAGGTGGTATGATCCCGGTTGTTTTTTCTGCATTAGCGATGAAATCTGTGGGCAAAGCGGCTATGCAGATGGTGCAGGAAGTGAGAAGACAGTTTAGAGAAATTCCGGGTATTTTAGAAGGAACAGGAAAACCTGAATATGGCAAATGCGTTGCAATTTCTACTCAAGCAGCTTTGCGCGAAATGATACTGCCTGGTCTATTAACTATAATTACACCAATATTGGTTGGTCTTATTTTCGGAGCGGAACCTCTGGGAGGTTATATGGCCGGAGTTTGTGTTTCTGGTGTAATGTGGGCGATTTTTCAAAATAACGCAGGTGGGGCTTGGGATAATGCTAAAAAATCATTTGAGGCCGGGGTTGAAATTGATGGGAAAATGACCTATAAGGGGAGTGATGCACATAAGGCGGCTGTTACAGGAGATACTGTGGGTGATCCTTTTAAAGATACTTCTGGACCATCAATGAATATACTTATTAAATTAACCTGTCTGGTTGGGTTAGTAATTGCACCTATAATTGGTACTCCAACCGAATCTACTGAGCTTGTAGAACAGGAAAAGGTTGAAACATCAACTCAGGAAAAACCCACTATAGTAAATTCAGATAGTGATAAGATGGTAGTTGAATTAGAAAATATAGAATAGAACTCCTTTTATTGATTTGATGAAGCCTGTTTTTATCGTCATACTTATATTTTGTATTAAAGCGGGATATTCCCAAGCTGACTTTGATTATAATTTGAAGTTAGATTTTTACGGTATGCTAAAAAATCATCAGATTGAGCTCTTAAGAGAAAAGGATAAAAATCAAATAATTGCCAGAAAAGTGAAAAACAAAAAGCCTTTTAGTAAAAGGGATAGTCTAAGACTTAGTGAATTAATATCTAACTCCATAAAGGCACAAAGGGAAGAAATAGCTGTACTTATTGAAAAATATAAAGAATACGATAGCGACACTTTAGAGGTGAAAAACGACGATTCATTTTTAAATATCACTGATTCCTTTGTTGATAGATGGGACGTAATGAGCAATGCTCTAAAATCTTATCCAGATAAACGTATAATATTAGATGGGTATACTGTGAAAATTAGCTTAATAAATAAAGATGGCGATGAAAAAACTGTCTATGCTACAAATCCTTCTGCTGAAAGCCATCCTGACATTTATGAATTGATAAATGCTATTGAAAAAAGCTATAAAAATGAAAGTAAAAACCCGATTATCAATTGAGAATGTGGCTTCTGTTTGGTGAATTTTTTTGGAAAATATTAAGAGAAGTTTATAATTAAAATCCAAGATGCCAGGCGGGGATTTTCTAATTTATTGAATGGTAAAAAATCTACTTAACAGACTTGGCTTAGCTAATAAAGATCCTATACAAATACATGGTTATCAAACTTACGGGACTAATAATCATCTGTATGCGATAGGACGTGCATTAGAGCACGAGGGCGTTAATCTTGAGAAAACAGACTTTTTGAGTGTTTTAAAAAATGCATTTCATCAGTTTAAAAGTGATGAACTTCCCGCCGCACGTTTAAAATTAAAACTTCCCGACAATGAGATTTTCTATACCGTAACAGATGCAGAAGGCTATTTTAAAATTGATATCACAGCATCTGGTTTAGAAAGCCAGACGAACGAAGAAGGCTGGTTACCTATGGAGCTAAGTTTTGATGATGAGAATCAAAATAGATTTATCATAAACAACAATCGTTTTCCGGTAGAAATGGTAATACCTTCAAAGAAGGCAGAGTATGGTGTAATAAGTGATATTGACGATACGATTCTGCAAACAGGGGTAGTTTCACTTATGAAATGGAGGGTAATCCTAAATACTCTTTTTAGAGATGTAGGCAGGAGAACTCCCCTAAAAGGAGCAGCAGAACTTTATCAAAAATTTCATCTGGGCAAGTCTGGCGAAGCTTCAAATCCACTGTTTTACGTGAGTAACAGTCCGTGGAATTTGTACCACTACCTTCAGGCTTTTATTAAGAAAAGTAACTTCCCTAAGGGTTCTATCTTACTGCGGGATTTTAGAACTCCTTTTGACAGAACTCCGCAGCCTGAAAAACCGCATAAGCAACATGAAATTAGAAATATTCTAAAGACGTATCCACATCTAAAGTTTGTGCTTATTGGGGATAGCGGGGAACATGATGCCGATATTTATATTGAAATAGCTGAGGAATATCCAGATCGTATTCTCGCAATTTATCTACGCAGCGTTAATCACGAGAAAAGAGTATTTCGCGTACGTGGACTTCTTGAGAAATTTGAATTAACACCGGCACTTTTGGTAAGTAAAAGCGCAGTTGCTGAAGAGCATGCTCGCGAGTTAGGACTTATTCAATAGTTTATTATTGAACCTGCTCAACAATAAAAAAACCATCATTTCCCTGAGCTTGATAAAGGGGCATGAAAATAAATGCATCCCATTTACTTTTAACTTCTTCACCATTGTGTTGCGCCAGCAAATCCCCCTTTTTAACGGGTTGAAAGTTTTTATATCCAGGCTCCATTTTAAAATTATCATCCTCTTTGAGTTCATGGCGATAGAGAATTTCAAAAGTTTTTTGATCAGTTTTAAGTTTTTCCAGTTTTGATGCAGCTTCAGGATAAGCAGATAATTTATACAGATCAAGGGAACACGCTTTTGCAATAGCATGCCAAATAATACCTTCGTGATTGTCTACAGCTTCATCACTCTCATGTTGACCACCTTCAAAAACAAATCCTGTAAGTCCTGTTCTGCTCATGTAATGGTCTATGCAGCCCGAAACGATATCTGAGAACCCACGTATTATATGAGGCGGAAATTGATGAGCCCACTCGTCATTATCATGTACTTCCTGAACAGAAATATAGGGAGCGCTTGCAGATGAAGTTGTGTGGCAATCTAAAAAATAATGCTTGGTAAAGTCTTTTTCAGGGAAATTCTGAAGCACTTTTATTATAGAGAACATTTCTTCTTTCTCATGCGTATTTTTAACCTTGTCCTTTACATCTTTCTCTGTCCAGGTTCGGTTGAGATCTTCATCAATGTACCTTACATTTTTATTTAGCGCTTTACGATTACCTGTGACACCTACAATTGTGCCTTTTATTTCAGGCAAGCTATGTTCTAGCTCTTTAAAAACTTTTTTTAATGCCATTACACCGCTCGGTTCATTACCATGAACACCGGCCGTAATGAATAGTAAGGGGCCTTTTATGCCACTTGAATATTCGCCAATTATTCTGGGATATTTATCTTTCATGAAAATATTTTTAATGCATTGAAGCCAGCTCCTTATTTGTAAGGCTGTTTTTATAATATTTTTTATACTCTACTTTGCGTTCGATGGCTTGTATAACAGTATCAGTAAAATCTGGAAGACCTATTTCTTCACAATAATCTAAGCCGCCGGGGCTAAGAACATTTATCTCTATAAGTTTATCGTCAACAACATCCAGCCCAACAAAGAAGAAGCCATCCCGAATGAGTTTAGGAGCTGTGAGTTTGACTATTTTTTCTATTTCAGGAGTAAGTTCTGCAGGTTCTGCTTTTGCACCTAGGGAGAGATTACTTCTAAATTCAGCTTTATCTTTATTAACCCGGCGTATAATAGCTTTTTTGCCATCTTCTTCTAAAATTCTGCCGTTCATTAAGATCACGCGTACATCACCTTCACTTACTTTAGGCAAAAATTCCTGAGCTATGATATATCCTTTTGTAATTAGAGCAGTGAAGATTTGATTGAAATTTTTCTTTTCTTCATCTATAAGATATACATCTTGACCGCCCGAACCTTCAAGAGGTTTGAGAACCATTTTTTTTCCAGATTTTTCCCAAAACTCAAGTAGATCTTCCTTATTGCGGGTTATTAAACTATCTGGTTTTATAACTTGTGGAAGCTCTTCAAAATATAACTTATCTATAAATGAATGAGACATAGCATTTGCATCATTAAGCACGAGAACCCCTTGCTGCTGTATCATTCTGGCAAAAGCTATCGCGCTATGTTCTGCCCAGTGCCTGTCATCTGATTCTTCAGTAGGATTATTTCTTAAAAAAAGCACATCCAGTTCTGCAGAATCTTCTGTAGTATAAGGTATAGTATCACCTTTTACCTGCTCAAAGAACTCTTCAACATTGTTATATTTAAGAGATTTGGGTATTTTCTTGCAATGAAGATTTAAAGGAGCCCCATGTACAAAATTGAAGCCTCCCACATTCATGACATATACGTCATTCCCTCGTTCATAGGCCTTTTTTAGTAGGACCACTGAAGTGCCACACGGCTCAGTCTCTATATCACTAATTACAAAACATATTTTCATTTTCATATCATTTTAGAGAGTGCAATTCCTTCTTTAAATGCCCTCATTTTAGGTTGAAATTCTTTGGTTTTTAAATATCGCGGCTTTATAGTTGCCGGTTTTAATAAGTTGCGTTCTGTAAGATCTTTTATTAGAGGAGCATGTTTTATAGCATATTTACCGGCCAGTAGCGGTTCTAATTCTCCACCACCACCTAAATATTCCTGTAGCTCAACCAGACCTTTTAAATAAATTATATCTTTGAGAAAACCACCTCCCTGAAACATTCTGGAAGTAATATTAAAAGCTCGTTCTTTTACAAATCCATATTCAAAATGGAGTAGGTTAAACATCGATTTAAAATCTGCCCCATCAATTAATGCTGCTCCTGCTACAACGCGTCCTGCGAGTATGCGTAAGCGATTACCAGAAAGACCGCCACCCAGATATTCGGCTAAGACCGCCATACCTTCCTGAGTAGCATCATAATCTGCAAAACCTGCTGCCAGCTGACTTAGAGTTTGCCGACTCCCATTATAGTAGGTAAGTGCATGCGTGCCAATCTCGTGTTGTATAAGTGCCTGTGCTTCCTGTGTAGACATTTTGTAATCTGCCGGAAGATATAATTCACCCTGAGAGACCATAATGATGTTGACATCTTTACGTATATGTATAGTGCCATTATAATCTGGCGACTGCTCCTTAAAATATTCAAACTCTTCTTCAGCTAATTTTTTAAAATCGTTTGCATCTATGAGGTTTTCTGCTGCAGAAGACCGATTTTCGGGAATATTTTCCAGAATTAATTTTGCTTGCGCTAAAATATTCTTAGGCACATCTTTATGTAAGCGTATGCTGCTGTAAAAAAAGTTTCGAGAACCACGTTCTTTTAACATGGTTAGTTCCTGATCAATTTCTTCTCTTTTTTGATCATAGAGGTAAGCCAGCGCGGGATCATCAATTTCATCAATACGCAGATTATATAATCTGCGTTTTAGAATATCAGGATCTATAGGTAATAATCGATAGTGATATGAATTGATTTCGTGAAAATTGCTTTCAAAAAAACGTTCTCTTAGCGACTGAATATTTACCGGAGCAACAAGTAGTAAAAACTGATAAGAAGATTGAATAGCCGTGATTTGCTTGTCAATTTTTAAGACTTCTTCATGTATTTCTCTTTTTCCCAGAGCATTATAGCTTGATATTTGTGAAGAGGTCTGTATGCGTATAAATTCAAAAATGGCTTGTTGTACTGCCTGAGCAAAGCTTTCGCGAAAGCTTTTAAAGTAAATGGGATATACCTGACCATTACTATCACGATAAACAGGTGGTATCTCAATACCCAATAAAGTCCCTCCTTTTTTCTTGATCTCTTCAATATCAAAAAGAGGTTCACTTTCTTTTAATTGTCTTTCTTTAGTTTGCTCAATTCGCGTTGTAAGTTTTACATCGTGTCTTCTGCTGTCTATCTTCTCAAATTCAGTTGCCAGAACTTTTAAAGATGCAGGTAATTTATGCGATGGGCCCTTTATAACAAATTGAGTGCTTCCTGTTTTTCCGCTATATATTTCGATAAGAATAAAAGAACCAAAACGAGCTGCCATTTTCTCTGTAAGTTCTACGAGAAAATGTCTAAAATAATCAAAGTTATCCTCGCCTATTATAAGATATGAAGCACTGGTACGAGCCAGTCTTAAAGTAGCATTATCTTCGGGTTTTTTGCGATAAATAAGGAGAGAGGGTACATCATGCTCTAAAAACAGAAAGCCACCATGAGGCAGTGAACGCACTGTTCTTTTACCAGCTTCTAGGTCGTCTAAAATAGATTCATCATCAAGTATAGAATGTGTTGTACTCAATCTAGTCGTTTTTTGAAAATATGATAGGTCAAATCTATGCGATTTGCTATTCTGTTAATGCATTTTCAAAATACGCAAAAACCCTATCGAAAAATAGGGTTTTATTGAGTTTAAGATTTAATTTAGACAGTTTTGGCTATTATTTAATAGGCCTCCAGAGCATTTAGCTTTCTAAAATAAACCGTGTAATTCTGCGTCTATTCGGTTAATAATATTACCCAGATCTTCAGGATTATCTACAAAGTTTATATTGTCAACATCTATTATAAGCAAGTTGCCTTTGCTGTAATCATGTATCCAGGCTTCATAACGCTCATTAAGTCTGCTTAGATAATCTATTGATATACTATTCTCATATTCCCGACCTCTTTTTTGTATTTGTGCTACAAGATTTGCGATAGAACTTCTTAAATAGATCAAAAGATCTGGTCCTTCTACCACACTTTCCATTAGGTCAAAAAGAGAGCGATAATTGTTGTAATCGCGATTTGTTAATAACCCCATTGCGTGCAGGTTAGGTGCAAAAATGTGAGCATCTTCATAGATCGTGCGATCCTGAATCACATCTTTATTGCCTTCACGAATGTCTAACAACTGTCTAAATCTGCTGTTTAAGAAATAAACCTGCAGATTAAAAGACCAACGCTCCATAGCGTTGTAAAAATCATCCAGATAGGGGTTGTCTACTACATCCTCAAATTGAGGTTGCCAATTATAATGTTTGGCCAAAAGCCGCGTAAGGGTCGTCTTTCCGGCACCAATATTGCCAGCAATGGCTACATGCATACGTTTAGATTTTAGGTAATTTTAATTGGTAAGTTGTGAGATTTCCACGGCTGTAAAGATATAGGATTTCGCCGGTCCAGTAAAACTGTTTTACATCATTTGTGGTGATATTAAGCTGTGCAAAATTCTCACTATTCTTTTTTTTATAGAATAAATCATCTGCAGATAATCCCAGAAGATTCTCATTGTTTTCAATTAGAGCATTTAACCTCACATTTTTAAACTTACTTACAAGACTCCCGTAACTATTGTATTGAAGTATAAAGTCAGGCGTTACCAACCAGCAATAATTAAAATTTGTAGCGGCTGTAACGATCCTGTTTTTTATAGGTGGTGACACGGTTTTTACTGTATTTGTGCGATAATTGAATAATTCAAGCTGTTGCAGGTCAATATTAAATACCCAAAGCTGGCGATCATTTGCCGTTCTGGCGAAAGAAACATTTCTATATTCTTCAAGTTTATTAAAGTCAACCCTGGTGATCTCATTGAGTGTATTGTCAAGAATCACGGCGGTATTAAAATCCTGATAAAACAAAGTGATCCTTAACGGGTTGATAATATCTACACTTGTAATTGCACCCAGTTGTATGTCGCTAAATTGAAGGGTTTTTTCGGCATTATTTTTATAGAGTACAGCGCCTGTAGTTGTGTAGAGGTTTTTGTATTTGTCTACACCTATAAATTTTTCCGCTTTAAGCGAAATAGAATCCAGCGGTAAAACCTCCACTTTTTGTGCAAAAATCGGGTGAGAAATGGCAAAAATCAGAAAGATCAGGATCCGCATAACACGAAAATTACGAAAAAATACAGCTTGGCTGTTAGTGGTGAATTGTACTTTTCGATAAAGAACACTATTTTATTTTCTCATGAAGGCTTCAAAACTCGCTACTATACTTTACTATAGATATTAACAAACCAACTTATAACCAAAGCCGCGCACATTTAGGATTTGTATAGAATCGTCTTTCCCTAGTTTTTTACGCAGTTTGCTAATAAAAACATCCATGCTGCGAGCATTAAAAAAATCGTCGTTGCCCCAAAGTTTGTTGAGTATAAGCGAGCGGTCAAGCACTTGATTTTTATTCTTAAGAAGATGAAACAGCAAATGCGCTTCCCGGTGGGTGAGTAATTCTTTTTCTTCAGTTTTAAACTGAAGTGTTTGTTTAGGAAAGTCAAATTTAAAATCACCAAAAATTAAAACTTGAGCGTTTTTCTGAAGCTTTGTGCGACCAATAAGATTATGAATGCGCACGATGAGCTCTTCCATGCTAAACGGCTTTTTTAAGTAGTCGTTACCGCCTATGGTAAAACCTTCTACCACATCGCTGGTTTGTGATTTTGCCGTTAAAAATATAATAGGAATATCTCCATCCTGCTGCCTGATTTCTTTAGCAAGCGTAAAGCCATCTTTTTTAGGCATCATTACATCGAGCACAAGCAATTGTGGTTTTTTGCTTTTGTAGAATTCTAACGCTTTCTCACCATCTTCGACTAAATGAACTATAAAATCTCGAGTTTCCAGACTTTCTTTTACAATCTGTCCCAGAGCAGGTTCATCTTCGGCAAGGAGAATGTGTATTTTTTCAGGCATTGGGAATAGTGATTATAAAATTGGTATTGCTGTTAATTACAACGCTGATCGTACCGCCGTGTTTCTCGATGATTTTTTTGGTGTAGTACAAGCCGATGCCGAAACCTTTGATGTTATGCGTATTTCCCTTTGGCACGCGGTAGAATTTTTCAAAAATTTGTTTCGCCTGCGCGGAATTAAGCTCATTCCCGTTATCTGCGATTTTTATCAAAATCTCCCGATTTTTAGCTTCTACAGCTACTTTTATGAGGTTTCCGCCATATTTTACAGCATTGTCAAGAATATTGTTTAAAGCGTTTTCCAGATGAAAAATATCTGCATAGATGTAAATATTTTCGCCTAAGCTTTCAAAAGTAAATTCTTTTTGTGGCGCTAAAGATTGATGCTTTTTAATGAGTGTTTGCAACAATTCTGCAATCGAAACTTCTTCTTTGTTGAGTTGCAGATCGTCGCCATCTAGTGTGGCGGTTTCCAGTAACTTCTCAACCATGGTGTTGAGTTTATCCAGCTGTACGGTTGAAGTTTGCACATATTTTTTGGTCTTAGCAGGATCATTTTCCACATTAAAATTGCTTATCCCTTCAAGCGCTACACCTATAGTCGCAATTGGGGTTTTAAACTCGTGTGTAATATTGCTGATGAGGTCATTTTTAACTTCTGCCAGTTGCTTTTGCCTGTTGATAATGCGCAATAAAAACAGCAGACAGGCAATCACGGCGGCAATAAGAAGCGTTGAAAGCAGGATGCCTACAAGGTTGCGTTTTAAAATAGTGAAGGTTTCATTAGTAAAAAATAATTCTAGTTTGCTACCGCCAGGTAACCAAGTAGATTTTGCCGTGGTACTTAGTAATGCTATCTTATTAATTTGTGGATTTATTTGCTGTATAACACTGTCTTTTTGTGTATAAATAAAGCCATAATCTACTTCAATATTTTTTCTTGTAAGTTGGTTTTTGATGAGACTATCCACTTTATCGATCTGGAGTGTATCTTCATTTATTGAGATCACTATACGCGAAGTAAGAGACGTCCATTTGTGTAGTAAACTATCTGCCTTTTCATTTTCTTCACCTTCTGTTCCGCTGAAAATTTGCATTTTAGAGTTGTTATGCTCATTGGCTGCACTGGTGAAGCTATCTCTGTTCACACCTTTGTGAATGGTGATAGATTTTATCGAATTTCTTTTTAATGAATCTAAGCCCTTAAACCCTTTATTCGAAATATCTATTTTACTAAAAAGGCTGTCTAAAGCAGTTGAAGACTCGTCTACTTGGGTATTATTTTTCAATACAAATCCCACTGTATTTTTCTTAGCGAGAATAGAATAATAATCATCTACGGCATTATCTAGGCTTATCTGTGTTTCATTTACCAATTGCTGCTTCGCAGATTGATAGTTCTTGTAATTCCAATACACCTGAATGGCTAGAGTAATTGCTATCACCCCGGCAATAAAATAAATAAGCAACTTGTAATTGCGGTTTTGCATAGGCCAAAAGTAAGTTGAATTTTTAAGCTGCTGGTTTTCGCTTAACACTCGTTAACACTGGTTAACTATCAAAGTGGTTTCTTTCTATCACTTTTGACTTGAATTAAATTTATTGCTTTTGACCAAATTCAAAATCGGGTTAAAAAAGGCAATAATCGGTTAATTTCAATATAAAATCAATCAATCAAAAAACGACAGTTATGAATTTAAAATGGGTTTTAATTGTAATCATTTTCGCTTTTGCGAAACCATTAATTGCACAGGATTTTCAGGGTGTGGCGACTTATAAAAGCAGACGACAAATTGATATTACGATAGATAGTACGCAGATGAATGATGCTATGCAAAAGCAGATACAGGAGCAATTAAAAAAGCAATTTCAAAAAGAATTTACGCTTCAGTTTGACCGCAACGAGTCTCTATATAAGGAAAATGAAAAGCTGGATGCGCCTAGTGTGGGCAGCTCCTCTGGCGTTCAGATCAAAGTTTCTTCGAGTAATTCCGTTCTGTATAAAAATACTGCGGCGGGAACTTTTACAAAACAGGATGAGCTTTTTGGCAAAATATTTCTCATTCAGGATTCATTACCCAAACCCAATTGGAAACTGGAAAAAGACCAAAAATCAATTGGTGATTATACGTGTTATAAAGCCACACTTACTCGGAAAGTAAAAGAAAAACAATGGGGAACAGCAAGCGATAGTATTGCAGAAACTACTAATGAAAAAACGGTTGTTGTCTGGTATACGCCGCAAATTCCTGTAACTAACGGTCCACAAGAATATTGGGGTCTGCCGGGGTTGATACTTGAAGTGCAGGATGATAAATTGAGTATTCTGTGTAGTTCTATAGTTTTAAACCCTAATGAGAAAATCAATATTGAAGCCCCAGACAAAGGGAAAGTAATTGATCAGGAAAGCTTTAACACGTTACAGGAAGAAAAAATGCAAGAGTGGATGGAGCGCAACAGCAACAATAGAAAAGGTGACGGAAAACAAATAACCATAAAAATAGGCGGTTAATAAATTATTATTAAGTCTGTTAAACTTTAAGATAATTCGCTGGTCTAATTAAAAAATCTTAAAGTATTGGTGTTATGAATATGATCACTAAAGTTCTACTTGCGGCTGTCGCTTATTTATGCAGTTTTTTAGGACAGGCTCAACAATTTGATGGCGGTATCGCTACATATCAAACTAAAACAACCGTAGATATTGACGGCTGGGGCGGCAGACAGATGAGCGAGCAGATGAAAAAGCAGATTGCCGAGCGCATGAAATCAAGACTTGAAAAAACCTACACCCTTGCATTTAATAAAGACGAATCTATTTATGAGGAAGTAGAAAAACTGGAAGCACCGGGACAAGGCGGTGGAATGCGATTTATGGGTGGCGGCTTCTCGCAAGGCGGAATTTATAAGAACATAGGTGATAATTTGTACGCTCGTGAGAACGATTTAATGGGCAAAGCATTTCTGGTAAAAGACACTCTCAACAAGCTAGACTGGAAACTTGAAAAAGAAAGCAAGATGATTGGGCAATATGCAGCTTTTAAAGCTACAGCTACGCGAAAGATAGAGCCTAATGCTTTTAATGCAATGCGGCGCAGACGTAATGCCGAAAATGATAGCACAGCTGTTGCTAAAGAACCTATAGAAGAAACTATCACGGCGTGGTATACACCACAAATTCCCGTAAGTCAGGGGCCAGATGAATATTGGGGTTTACCAGGGTTAATACTTGAAGTAAATGCTGGCCGCACGGTTATTCTGTGTACTAAAATCGTCATTAATCCTAAAGAAGGTCTGGAAATAGATCAGCCCGATAAAGGAAAGGAAATAAGCCGAAAAGATTATGAAGCTGTAGTGGCAGAAAAAACCAAAGAAATGGCAGAACGTTTTAGCAATGGCCGTGGCGGCCCCGGTGGCAGAAGAAATTAATATCACTTTTTCGTTTTATAAAACTAATCCCAATCTTTTCTCTCCCTTGGGGAGAGATGCCGCAGGCAGAGGGGGATATTCAATCAATCAACCAAATTATGAAATACCCCGTTGTAATATTCCTTTTATTAGGAAGCGTATCTCTCTTTGCACAGAATGTAAAAATAAGCGGTACCGTTAAAGACAGTATTGGTACACCATTAGAATTGGCTAATGTAATTGCAACTAAAAAAGCAGACGGGGCGATGGAATCCTATGCGATTAGTAATTCAGATGGGCGTTATCAGTTTTCGGTTCCATCTGGTGAAGAATACACATTTGTAGCCAGTTTTTTAGGGCTTGCGCCGGAAACTAAAGATGTAAACATACCTGAAGGCGGTGATAACATCAATCTTGATTTTGTACTTATGCCGGCAGCAAATCAGCTGGACGATGTAGAATTGGTCTACGAGATGCCGGTTGTGGTAAGAGGTGATACTATTGTTTACAATACAGATAGTTTTACTAACGGTACAGAACGTAAATTGGGTGATGTGCTTAAAAAACTTCCCGGGGTTGAGGTTGATGAAAATGGAGGTATTACTGTAGAGGGAAAAAGTGTAACTAAAGTAATGGTAGAAGGAAAAGATTTCTTTGATGGAGATTCTAAACTAGCAACTAAGAATATCCCGGCAGATGCTTTGAAAAAAGTAGAAATTTTAAAGAATTATAATGAAGTAGATCAAATGCGTGGTCTGGGTAACGATCAGGATAATGTTGCGATCAATATCAAACTCAAGGACGGGAAAAAGAATTTTTGGTTTGGTGAACTACAAGGCGGAATAGGTGACGGAGATAAAACCAGATATCTGGGTAGTGCAAAGCTGTTTTATTACAGCCCAAAAGGAAGCATTAACCTGATAGGAAATGCAAATAACACAGGAGATGTACCTTTTACCTTCCGTGATTATTTCAATTTTACAGGAGGTTTTAGAAACTTTAATCAGCGCGGAGGAACTTCGTTTAATATTGCAGACAGCGGATTAGGATTTTTGGTTTCGCAAAATAATCAGGCGAATGAAATGGAAACCAAATTTGGTGCAGCAAACTTTAGTTATCAGGCTTCTGATGCCTGGGATTTAAGCGGCTTCACGCTTTTTAGTGATAACCAGACCAATTTCATACAGCGCTCACTACGCAGATATATTCAAACTAATGAAACTGAAGTAAACACCAGCGATAGCGATCAACGCAATCAATTGGCGATGGCAAAATTCAGTGCTACTTTCAAACCAAAAGCTCGTTTTCAAATGGATTATGATGTGCTGGCAAAATATTCAAAACAGTCACAAAATACAGATGCTCTTTCTGTTTTTACAGATGCAGACGGGGAAGTTTCAAATCCCATTACCGAAAATCAGGATAATTCGCCTTTTTCACTCAATCAAAATTTAAATGCCTATTACACGCTTGACGAAAAAAACATTTTTGCAGGATACGTGCAGCATCTGTACCAGAACGAAGATCCTTTTTATGAAGCAATTGTAAAAGTACAGCCTTTTCAAAACATTCTTCCTTTAGATGAAAATCAAACTAATTTTGATATAAATCAGGATAAATTACTCAAGACTAATAAACTGGATTCTAAGCTGGATTATTACTACGTTATCAATGATAAAAGCAACCTGAATATAAGTCTGGGAACCACTTTAAGCAGACAAGATTTCAATTCGTCGATCTTTCAAATACTCGATTCTGGTTCTCAAAATGACTTTGACGATCCCGCATTGAATAATGATGTTACTTATAAATTTTCAGATTTGTTTCTGGGTGTGCATTATAAATTTAAAACCGGAATTTTTACCATCACACCGGGATTGACTTTTCATGATTACATAACAGATACAGAGCAAGTGGGAGTAAGTACACATGAAAATCAAACTATGGTTTTGCCAGACTTATATGCGATCGCGCAGTTTAAGCAAAGCGAAAGTTTACGTTTTAACTACCAGATGACGGCGCAGTATACAGATGTAAATGATTTCGCCGAAGGTTATGTATTTAATAACTACAACAGACTGGCACGCGGAAATACAAATCTCGATAACGCAATTTATCACACCCTGAGCCTGAACTATTTTAATTTTAACATGTTTAATTTTACAAATTTAAATGGGGGCGTCAATTATACAAGTAGAGTAGATGCGATCAAAAATCAGACAGTAATAGAGCAGATAAATCAGGTTTCTATGCCTATAAACAGCGATTTTGTAGATAATACTTTAAGTGCCAACGGGCGTTTTCAAAAAACCTTCAGAAAATTAAAAGCCAATTTAAGTGCGAATGTCTCGTATAGCGAACTCAACAACATTATAAATTCAAATTACCGAAAGTCTAAAAATTTCACACAAAGTTATCAGGGAAGCTTAGAGACTAATTTTAAAACTGCTCCTAATTTAGAAATAGGGTACAACAGAAGTATCAATCAATATGACAACGGTGGTCTGGAAAGTGATTTTTATACAGACAGACCTTTTGCGAACGTAGATTTCAAGTTCTTAAAAGGCTTCACCTTTACGGCAGACTGGAGTTACTACAATTATTATAATGATGATAAAACGGTGCAAAATGAGTATTCCTTTTTTGAAGCCAGCCTTTGGTATCAAAAACCAGAAAGCAAGTGGGAATTTCGTGTAGACGGAACCAATCTTTTTGATGTCGATTCATTAAACAACGACAGTTTTAATGAGACCTTTAGTACAACTACACGCTATTATGTGCAACCGCGTATTGTAATGTTATCTGTAAAATATAATTTGTAATTAACAGGAAGAAGGTTAAAATTTTTAATAATACTTCATTATAATTTTAAGAAATGTTTAGCGTGACAGAGCGCTCCTGAACTTTCTGGTATTCATAATTTTAGAAGAAACAACAACCTTTTAAAAATGATGCTATGAAAGATCCTCAAAATAAATACAAGACACCACCATTTCCTAAAGAAAAGCAAGAAGTGCCGGGTACTGAAGAAGCAATGACTCCCAAGGTAGATCACGGCGAAGAAAGCTATAAGGGTACCGGAAAACTTGAAGGTAAAAATACTATAATTACCGGTGCAGACAGCGGTATAGGCAGAGCGGTCGCTATTGCTTTTGCACGTGAAGGTGCTAATGTTCTCATATCGTATTTATCAGAACATGAAGACGCTAAAAAAACGGCAGGATATGTTGAAAAAGCGGGTAAAAAGGCTGTATTAGTAGCCGGGGATATTAGCGAAAAATCTCAATGTGAACAAATTGTTGAGCGTGCTGTAAAGGAATTTGGTCAAATAGATATTCTGGTAAATAATGCTGCCTTTCAAATGGCCAGAGAATCATTACAAGATGTTCCTGATGAGGAGTGGGATTATACTTTTAAAACAAATATCTATTCCATGTTCTATATCTGCAAAGCAGCCGAACCTTATATGAAACCGGGCAGCACTATCGTAAATACCACTTCAGTCAACGCCTACAAGCCAACGCCCACCTTACTAGCCTATGCTGCTACAAAAGGGGCAATCCAAAATTTTACGGCAAACCTTGGTCAGTTACTAGCCGAAAAAGGAATACGTGCTAATTGTGTCGCACCGGGACCTATCTGGACACCGCTTATACCAGCTACTATGCCGGCAGATGAGGTAAAATCGTTTGGGGAATACACGCCGCTAAAAAGACCGGGACAACCTGCTGAAGTTGCACCTATTTATGTACTTCTGGCCTCAGAAGATTCAAGTTACATGACAGGTTCTACCGTGCAGGTGACTGGTGGTACTCCTACTATTTAATCAGAAGAGAAATAGTCTGCCTTTAAGATTTCTAAGAATTTACAAAGCCCTTTATAGAGGCACTTTTTTCGTTTTCCAAAATCTAATAAAATATACCTAATGAAATTAAATACTAAAAATAACGACAGACGCCGCTTTATAAAAAACATGAGTCTTGGTCTGGGAGCTACCGTGACGGGTGTGCCTGTGCTTTCCTCTTTTTCTGAAGAATTAGCAACCGCTTTAGACGAAGCAGTAGGTAATGATCAAGACACTAAAAAAGGAATAGCCCTGGTTGGTTTAGGTGGTTATAGTACGGGTCAATTAGCGCCTGCTTTAGAGCAAACTAAAAATTGTTACCTGGCGGGAATTGTAACAGGCACCCCGGACAAGGTGGATGCCTGGAAGTCAAAATATAACATACCCGATAAAAATGTCTACAACTATGAGAATTTTGATGAGATAGCAGATAATGATGACATAGATATTATCTACATCGTATTGCCCAATAGCATGCACGCAGATTATGTAGTACGCGCAGCAAAGACTAAGAAAGATATAATTTGTGAGAAACCCATGGCCACAAATGTAGCTGATGCCCAGCGTATGATAGATGCCTGTAAGGAAAATGGGGTGAAACTGGCTATTGGTTATCGTCTCCATTTTGAGCCCTTTAATAAACGTGTGGCAGAGTTGGGGCAACAAAAACTATTTGGCAAAGTAACTGAGGTTAAAGCAAATTTTAGTGAAGATATGACCAGCGGTAAACCTAATGTCTGGCGGCTCAATAAAGAAATGGCCGGTGGTGGTCCGCTGATGGATCTTGGTATTTATTGCGTGCAGGGCGTAATTTATACACTGGGTAAAACCCCTATAGCAGTTACCGCAGAATTTGGCGAAGTAACAAAACCTACCTATTTCTTTGATGTGGAACAGTCAATTAAATGGAAAATGGAATTTGATGATGGCTTTGTTGCAGAATGCGAGAGCAGTTATGCAAAGGCTGAAGATTTACTGTACGGAAAGGCAGAAAGAGGATGGTGGAAACTGAGCCCGGCATATAGCTACGATGGCAAAAAAGGGCAAACTATGGAAGGGCCAATAGATTTTGAAAATGTATATGAACAGGCCAATCAAATGGATAGTCAGGCGATGCATTTTAACAATGATCAGCAATCTATCGTACCGGGAGAGATGGGATTACGTGATTTAAAAATTCTTATGGCAATATATGAATCTGCTGAAGGTGGTGGCAAACGTGTGGAAATAAGTTAATAACCCCGCTTTCGCGAAACGGTATTAAGCAAAGGTTCACCTGCTTGTAGGCGGTTATAGTTTTCTACAACCTGTGGAATGATAGATGCTGGCGAACTTACACTGGCCACATGCGGAGTAATAAAAATATTAGGCTCCCTCCAGAATGGATGATCTTTGGGCAGGGGTTCCTGCTCAAAAACATCCAGCGATGCTCCGCCTAATTTTCCGGAATGCAGGGCATCCAGCAAATCACTTTCATGAAGATGGCCACCACGTGCAACATTGATCAGGTAAGCACCATGAGGCAATTCAAAAAAAAGTGCTTTATTTAAAATACCTTTCGTTTCTTCAGTGAGTGGAAGAAGGCAGACCAATATTTCGGCGCTAGACAGAAATTTATTTAGTTCTTTTTCTCCGCTGTAACTTTTTACAAATTCAAGATCCTTGTAAGAATGTGACCAGCCGGTAACTTTAAAACCAACCTGGTGCAGAAGTTTGCCTACTGCCTGACCTAAAACTCCAAGTCCCATAATTCCGACAGTGACATCAGCAACACGTCTATAAGGTAATCTATCCCAATGTGGTTGTTTTCTACTAAAAGTGTTGAGGTTTTTAATGGTGCTCATGCATTGAGCCAATACAAATTCGCGCATATCTGTCGCCAGATATTCATCAACGACTCTTGTGAGTTGAATGTTTTCAGGTAATTCAGGATCTTCAAAAAGATGGTCTACACCGGCTCCCATTGAGCCTATAACTTTCAGGTTTGGGTATTGAGTATAACTTCCTGTAGGTGCTTTCCACGAAAGTGCCATAATTATATCTCCCTTATTTTCTGCTGTTTCAGGTATAAAAACGGGAAAATCAGGGTCAAAATCGGCAAAAGCATTCAGCCATTGCTCGTAGTTTTTATCAGAACGGAGTAGGATTAAAGACAAAGTTTATAGATTTTTTGATGGATTTTGACGGGTATCAAAAACGCGAACAATATAAATAGTATCATTTCCAACCCAATAAGTGATTTTAAAATGATGATGAATAATTTTATAATAAGTTCTTTTTAGATGAGAAAAAGCAGGATCTAAGCTTCCTATTTTTTATAATTTGGATTTTTTAATAGTTGAATTTTTTCAAAAACCGAAAGAATTATTTCTTCAGTTTTTTCCAAACCGTAAAGCTCAGTGTAAAATTCTTCCGCTTTCTCAAGATCTCTTTCAGCCCTCGAGGTTAGCTTTATCTTTTTTTGCATTAAACCTTTTTTCAAAGCGTTCCTGAACTTCTTCTACCGAATAAACCCTTCCGGCTTTTATATCCTCTTCGGCTTCTTCAATCATGCGATCCTGTTGTCTTTGATATTCAAAGACGGCAATTGCCTCATCAATTTTTTTCAACAGGTCATAATCTGCAGTAGAAATTCTTTCCTGAATCTTTTTTTTCAGCATTGTACTTTCCATGAGAAACGTTTTTTTAAAGTTAGGAAATTTGTTCAAATTCAATACTTAATAATAGAGCATAAAAAACGCCGCAATTAAGCGACGTTTCAAAATTTATAGTTTAAAAGCTTCTTTCACTTTATCAACGTAGTCAAGTTTTTCCCAGGTGAAGAGTTCTACTTCCCGGCTCACTCGCCCGCTATACGGACTTTCAAAAATTTTTGTGATGGTTGCAGGAGTTTTACCCATATGGCCGTATGCTGAAGTTTCGCGGTAAATAGGATTACGCAACTTTAGGCGTTCTTCAATCGCTGCTGGTCTCATATCAAAAATTTCACGCACTTTCCTTGCAATGTCACCATCGGATAAATCAACTTTTGAAGTTTTATATGTGTCAACAAAAATCGAAGTCGGCTCAACAACACCAATAGCATAAGAAACCTGCACAAGCACTTCGTCTGCAACTCCGGCAGCGACAAGATTTTTTGCAATATGTCGAGAAGCATAAGCTGCAGAACGGTCTACTTTACTAGGGTCTTTACCAGAAAAAGCTCCACCACCGTGTGCGCCTTTTCCTCCATATGTATCAACAATTATCTTACGACCCGTTAGACCTGCATCACCATGAGGCCCGCCTATTACGAATTTCCCTGTTGGGTTGATATGGTAAATGATATCATCATTAAAAAGTTTAGCCAGTTCTTCCGTTAAGCTGTTTTTAACTCGTGGGATCAGGATTTTGATGATATCTTCCTTGATTTTATCAAGCATTTTATTATCGTCTTCTTCAAACTGATCGTGCTGAGTAGAGACTACAATAGCAACTATTTTCTGCGGGATATTTTCATCGCTGTATTCAATAGTAACCTGTGCTTTAGCATCCGGGCGTAAGTATTTTATTTCGTTTTCCTCACGTCTCAATTTAGCAAGCTCGATCATGAGCCTGTGTGAAATATCAAGTGCCAGCGGCATATAATTTTCAGTTTCGCGAGTAGCATAACCAAACATCATTCCTTGGTCACCGGCTCCCTGTTCTTCTTTGGTCGCACGGTCTACGCCTTGATTGATATCTTGTGACTGCTCATGAATTAAAGAAATAACACCACAGCTGTCGCCGCTAAATTTATAAGCGCCCTTTGTATAACCAATGTCATTGATCACATCGCGGGCAATCGTCTGTACGTCTAGATAAGTGTCGCTTTTTACCTCACCGGCAAGCACAACCTGACCAGTTGTTACTAAAGTTTCACAAGCTACTTTAGATTCCGGGTCAAAGGCCAGAAAGTTGTCAAGTAACGTGTCACTAATTTGATCTGCAATTTTATCCGGGTGCCCTTCAGAGACACTTTCAGATGTAAATAAATAAGCCATTCAGCAATTTTTAATTTAAACTCTGTTTTTGGCTAAATTCGAGCTGATTTTAACCCCCGCAGAGCTGATTTTTCGCGTTTTAAGCGAGATTTTAAAACTACCTCAAAACAAAATTTCTGTATTGAGGAATCAATTAATTTTTCGTTAAAGTTGATTTGACGGTACGCCCTTAGGAAGTTAACACTGCCTTTAGCATTTTTATTTCTACCAGAAAACCAGGTAGAAGAGGTTGCAATCAGTCAAATCTTTCCTCTTGAGGGCGCAAATGTAGAAATTTAGAACCTAATCAACAACCTCAGATTTAATCGAAAAATAATCTGGTAGAAAATTTTCTTTCTATAAAACGTCAGAAAAACATGCTGGCAAATCCTGCTATGTACTAATAACATAAAATTATCTGTGAATATGTTGGATTTTTGCATTTTGTTTCGCAATCTTTGTCCTCAAGTTCAAAAGCGTAGTGAAATGTTATCAAGAAAGGCCGAGGGATTAGACCCGCTGAAGCCTTAGCAACCCTTTCTCTTTGAAAGAAGGTGCTACATTCTACCCAAAGCCTGATGAAAAATCGGGCAGAAAGGGATAGATAACGATAAAAACAGCTTAAAATCTGTTTCCGTATTTCTTTATAACATTTTTCTTTTTATGATCTCAGGGTGGGATCTGTTGCTTTTAGTTAATCAACTTTAAACAGAAAGAAAAATGAGCACAACACAATTTTCAACACAGGCATTGCACGCCGGTCATGACACAAAGGTACACGGCGGCACACGAGCAGTTCCCATTTACCAGACAACCAGCTATGTCTTCAATAATTCAGACCATGCTGCTAATCTTTTTAATCTTTCAGAGCCGGGTTTTATTTACACCCGCTTAAACAACCCTACAAATGACATTCTTGAGCAGCGCCTTGCCGCACTTGAAGGTGGGATTGCCGCGGTTGTTACTGCTTCTGGCACGGCTGCGATCAACACGACATTGCTTACGCTGTTAAAATCTGGCGATCACATTGTTGCCTCCAGCAGTTTGTATGGCGGCACCTACAATTTACTAAGCGTTACCTTGCCCAGATTTGGCATCACAACTACTTTTGTAGATCCTGCAGAAGCTTCAAATTTTCAGGAAGCGGTACAGGAAAATACTCGAGCGATTTTTATAGAATCTCTGGGAAATCCAAAACTTGATATTCTGGATATTAAAGCAATTTCAGCTGTCGCGAAAGAAAATAAAATTCCGCTTATTGTAGATAATACCGTTGCAACTCCTGCTTTACTTAATCCTATTGCGCATGGCGCAAATATTGTGATTCATTCTTTGACCAAATACATAAACGGTAACGGAACCACTTTAGGCGGCGCGATTATAGATGCCGGTACTTTTGATTGGTCAAGTGGCAAATTTCCTGAGTTTACCGAACCTTCAGCGGGATATCACGGTTTAATTTATCATGAAGCTTTAGGTCCAGCGGCATTTATTGCAAAAGCACGCATAGAAGGTTTACGAGATCACGGTGCAGCATTGAGTCCGTTTAATGCGTTTCAGATTATTCAAGGATTAGAAACTTTAGAAATCCGCATCAAAAAACACAGCGAGAATGCTTTGGCTTTAGCCAAATGGTTGCAGGAGCAGGAAGAAGTTACCTGGGTAAATTATCCGGGTCTTGAAGACAGCGATTATTACGAACTTGCGCAAGAGTATCTTCCTAAAGGACAAAGCGGTCTTGTGACTTTTGGTGTAAAAGGTGGTTATGAAAGCGCAAAAACCATCGCAAATGAGGCAAAAATATTTTCGCTTTTAGCAAATATTGGCGACACAAAATCATTGATAATTCACCCGGCAAGTACAACACATCAACAACTTGATGAGAAAGCGCAGGCATCAACCGGTGTTACTCAGGATTTGATTAGATTGTCTGTTGGCCTTGAGGATCTGGAAGATTTAAAAGCAGATCTTAAAGCAGCCTTTTCGCATCTGGATAAAAAAGTTTTAGCTTAAAATTTAATAATAGAACATTAAGAATCGGGGAAAGTAATTGCACGCTAACCGACTAAGAATTTAATTACATATATGTTACATACCCTTTCCATAGCAGATTTTACAACATTGTCTGGACACACGCAGACTTTGTCTCTAAGCTATGAGATTTTTGGCCGTCCCCTTCACGATGCGCCTATCATTTTGGTCAATCACGCATTAACCGGAAACTCGCATGTTTCTGGTGATGATGGTTGGTGGAATGCAATTATTGGCGACGGTAAATGCATCGATACCACTAAATATACAGTCATTTGTTTCAATATTCCCGGGAACGGCTACGACGGTTTTGTGGTCGAAAATTATAAGGATTTTGTCGCTCAGGATATCGCTCGGGTTTTTATTATCGGGCTGGAACAGCTAAAAATCGACAAATTGTTTGCCATTATTGGCGGTTCTTTAGGCGGTGGTATTGCATGGGAAATGGTTGCGCTTTCGCCGGAAATTACAGAACATTTAATTCCTGTCGCGTCAGACTGGAAATCTACCGACTGGCTTATCGCAAACTGCCAGATACAAGAGCAGATTTTATTGAATTCCAGTCAGCCTGTACACGACGCACGTATGCATGCCATGTTGTGTTATCGCACGCCGGAATCATTTAAGAATAAATTTCAGCGTAGCACAAATGAAGATTTAAAGATTTTTAATGTCGAAAGCTGGCTTGATCATCACGGCACAAAATTGAAAGATCGCTTTCAGCTTAGCGCTTACCGTTTGATGAATCAGTTGCTTAAGTCTATTGATGTTACGCGTAATCGCGAAAATCTGAGTGACGTTTTAACGCAGGTTGCGGCAAATATTCATATTGTAGGTGTAGATTCTGATTTGTTTTTTACACCCGAAGAAAACCGCGAAACTTACAAGCAACTCGCTTTGGTTAAAAATAACGTGACTTATGGCGAAATAAATTCGGTTCATGGTCATGACGCTTTTTTGATAGAATTTGAACAGCTTGAGCAATTGCTTCAGCCTATATTTCAAAGAGATCATGAAAACCAAAAACTAAAGATTTTAAAATTCGGCGGTAAATCTTTAGCAAACGGAAAAGGAATAGAAACCGTTGTTCAAATCATTGAGAACAAAATCGCAAATGGCGAACGTATCGCTGTGGTGCTTTCGGCACGTGGTGGCGCAACAGATGAACTTGAAGAAATACTTCAAAAATCTGCTTCCGGGCTCGATTATCAGCATCAACTGGAAGCTTTTAAAATTTACCAAAAAGGAGATTTTAATGTTGATCTCAATGAGCAATTTAAACAAATTGACCGCCTTTTTGAAGGTGTTGCTTTATTGGGGGATTACAGCGATAAGATTAAGGACGAAATTCTTTCTTACGGAGAGATTATTTCGGTTAAACTTATTACGGAACTTCTTAAAAAGCGCAATGTAAAAGCGCATTTTGCAGATAGCCGCGAACTCATAAAAACAAATGATGTTTTTGGTAATGCGCAACCTATTGATAAGATCTCAAAAGAAAATGTGATCAAGCATTTTGCAGCGCATAACGGCGATACAGTTAATATTGTGACCGGTTTTATCGCTTCAAACGCACAAAATCATACCACAACGCTGGGCCGTAATGGCAGTAATTATACAGCGGCTTTGCTGGCAAATTACCTGGACGCTGCAGAATTGCAAAATTACACACATGTTGATGGGATTTTTACTGCAAATCCAGATCTTGTTCCTGATGCACAAAAAATTGCCAGACTTACCTATAGTGAAGCAAACGAACTCGCAAATTTTGGAACGACCATTTTGCACGCGAAAACTATTATTCCGTTAATTGAAAAGAATATTCCGCTGCGTATTCTCAATACATTTAAAGCAGATGACGCGGGTACATTAATCACGGCAAAATCGGAAGAAGAAGGCATAAAATCGCTCTCTGTACTCGATAAAATGGCTTTGATCAATCTTGAAGGCCGCGGACTTTTAGGAAAAGTGGGAGTAGATGCGCGAATTTTTAGAGCGCTTGGTGATCAGGGAATAAGTGTGAGTATTATTTCGCAGGGTTCTTCAGAAAGGGGAATTGGTCTCGTTGTAACGGCGGCAGATTCTAAGAATACAGTTGCTGCTTTAAAACGCGAGTTTGCCAGTGATTTTCACAGTCAGGATGTTACGCAGATCGAGATTATAGATGAGGTAGCGGTGGTTTCTATCATCGGGCAGGATCTCAGTACTTTTCATAAACCATACAGCGCGATCATAAAAAACGGGATTGTGCCCTTGCTTTTTAACAACACGGTTACCGGAAAAAATGTGAGTGTAGTTGTGCGCCGCGAAAATCTCAACAAAACACTTAATGTGATTCACGGTGAGATTTTTGGCATTGCTAAAAAAGTAAATCTAGCGATTTTTGGTCACGGACTCGTAGGCGGAACGCTTATCGATCAGATTATAAATTCCAAAGAAAAAATAGAGAAGAGAAAGGATATCGCTTTGAATATTTTTGCGGTAACTAATTCTAAGAAAGTCCTTTTCACAAAAAACGGCGTAGAAACCAACTGGAAAAACACATTTGCAAATGAATCCACTGAAGGTGGTGTTGATGCGGTTATAGCTTTCGCGAAAGCTAATCATCTTGCAAACCTAATCGCGATTGACAACACAGGAAATAAAGACTTTATATTGAATTACACAAAACTCGTAAAAAACGGTTTTGACCTCGTTTCTTCTAATAAAATAGCCAATACGGTAAGTTTTGATTTCTACAGAAACCTGCGTAAAACATTAGCTGAAAATCAGAAACGATATTTATACGAAACTAACGTAGGCGCTGGTTTACCGCTTATAGATACGATACGTTTACTGCATCTTTCGGGCGACAATATTACCCGTATAAAAGGCGTTTTTTCGGGTTCTTTGAGCTATTTATTCAACACTTTTTCTAAGGAAGAAAGAAAGTTTTCGTCTATACTTAAAGAAGCGATCGAGCAGGGCTATACAGAACCTGATCCTCGTGAAGATCTTTGCGGCAATGATGTTGGTAGAAAATTGCTCATTCTTGCGCGCGAACTTGATCTGCATAAAGAATTTGAAGATGTGGAAATTGAAAACCTGATTCCCGAAGATTTAAGAGATGGTGACACAAGAGATTTCTTAAAACGACTGGAAGAGCTGGATGAAACCTATGAGCAACGTAAAAAATCACAACAACCCGGTCATGTTTTGCGCTATGTTGGCGATCTTTACGGCGATTTATCAACAGATGATGGCGGTAAACTTCAGGTAAAACTGGTTTCTGTGCCACAAAATTCGGCTTTAGGGCAGGTAAATGGCAGCGATTCTATTTTTGAGATCTATACCGAGTCGTATGGTGATCAGCCTCTTGTGATTCAGGGAGCCGGTGCCGGAGCAGCAGTTACAGCGCGTGGCGTTTTTGGAGATATATTAAGGCTGGCAGAAAAAGATAGTTAGCGTCAGTTCGAGTAATTCATTTTAATGAATTGTATCGAGAACAGGGCATCTCTCGCAAAAGGAGAGAATAATTAGAAAGAAAAACAATGAAAGTAACACTTGACAGAATAGACAGCGATTATCTTTTTGAAGCTAAAGGAGCTTCAGGAATACCTGTTTTAATTGATAATAAAACCCGCGATGAAGTGAAGGGCTCTAGCCCAATGGAACTTCTATTAATGGGAGTGGGCGGTTGCAGCGCTATAGATGTGATTTCCATATTAAAGAAACAAAAGCAGGAAATTGATTCTTATCACGTAGAAGTTGAAGGTGAGCGTAAAGAAGTGAAAGGCGCCAAACCTTTTGAGTTTATTTCAGTAAATGTTTATTTGGAAGGTGATATCGATCCAGCGAAAGCTTTACGCGCCGCGAATCTGAGTTTTGATAAATATTGTTCGGTGTCAATCACGCTGGAGCCTAGTGTTACAATCACATATAAAATATTTTTAAACGGACAGGAATTATAATGCTTCGACAAGCTCAGCAGGACATGTTAGCTTTGATTAGGATTTAAAAAAACGGTAATCACAATTAAGAAAACGTTTGTCAGTCTGAGCCTGTCGAAGACCCATTCCAGATTACAACTGTAAAGTCAATATCTGTCTGAGCTTGTCGAAGACCTATTATCAATAAAAAATTATGAGTAAGCATTTTGAAACTGAAGCGATACGCACGCAATTAAACCGTTCTGAAAATCTTGAGCATACGTCACCTATTTACATGACGTCCAGCTTTATTTTTGAAGATGCAGAAGATATGCGCTCCAGCTTTGCTGAAGAGAAAGATCGCAATATTTATAGCCGATTTACAAATCCTAATACAACAGAGTTTGTAGATAAAATCTGTAAGCTTGAAGGTGCAGAAGCCGGTTATGCTTTTGCGACAGGAATGGCAGCTGTTTTTTCGACTTTTGCAGCGCTTTTAAATAGTGGTGATCACATTGTTTCAGCCAGATCAGTTTTTGGTTCTACACATACTTTGTTTACAAAATACCTTCCTAAGTGGAATATCTCTACATCATATTTTAAAGTAGATGAGGTTGATAAAATAGAAAACCTTATCAAGCCTGAAACTAAGATTTTATATGTAGAATCACCTACAAATCCGGCGGTTGATGTTCTTGATCTTCAACTTTTAGGCGACATCGCAAAAAAACACAATCTCATTTTTGTGGTTGACAATTGCTTTGCGACGCCGTATTTACAGCAGCCAATAAAATTTGGTGCAGATCTTGTAATTCATTCTGCAACTAAAATGATTGACGGTCAGGGACGTGCAATGGGTGGAGTAACAGTAGGAAAATCTGATCTTATACGGGAAATTTATTTATTTGCAAGAAATACCGGTCCGGCCTTGTCGCCATTTAACGCATGGATACTTTCAAAAAGTTTAGAAACGTTACATGTTCGTGCAGATCGCCATTGCGAAAATGCTTTAAAAGTAGCTGAATTTCTGGAAGAACACCCGCAGGTGAATTTTGTGAAATATCCTTTTTTGAAGTCGCATCCGCAGTATGAAGTTGCTAAAAAACAAATGCGTTTAGGTGGAAACATCGTTGCTTTTGAAGTGAAAGGCGGAGTAGAAGCAGGACGAAAATTTCTAAATACCATAAAAATGTGTTCGCTTTCTGCAAACCTGGGAGATACCAGAACAATTGTAACACATCCTGCATCAACCACGCATAGCAAGTTAAGTGAAGAAGATCGTCTTGAAGTTGGTATTACAGATGGTTTAGTGCGTTGTTCTGTAGGTTTAGAACATGTTGAAGATATTATTGCAGATCTGGATCAGGCACTTAAAGCGTAAGATGAAGGGCAATTTCGTACCTTTGCATTATGCTTTCAAAAAAGACCAAATACGGCCTTAAAGCCCTAACTTATGTCGCAAAACAGCAATGTGTAGAGCCTGTACAAATAGGAGCTATCGCTAAAAGCGAAAATATTTCTCAGAAATTTTTGGAGAGTATTATGCTTTCCCTGCGAAAAGCCGGATTCCTGGGATCTCGCAAAGGTAAAGGTGGCGGCTATTATTTAAGAATGCCTGCAGAGGAAATCAAAATGGTAGATGTCATGCGTATTCTTGAAGGTCCTGTAGCGATGGTGCCGTGTGTGAGCTTAAATTTCTATGAGAAGTGCGATGATTGCCCTGATGAAGCGACATGTTCCGTACACAGTTTGATGATTCAGGTTAGAGATAGCACCTTAAATGTGCTGAATAACAACACCCTCGCCGATATAATTAAAGAATAACTGAAAAAATCTCATTTTTTAGGTCTCATATTAATAATCAATTAAAACTTTTAAAAATTTTCCCAAAAGCCTTGTCTGCGTCGACGATGGGAGTTACTTTTGTCACAAATCCTAGTACTCCGATAGGATTTAAATATTTTTGAATGGAAACAGTAGAACATGTAAAAGAAAATCTTGATTATTACAATCAGATTTTACGAGATAAATCAGTTGAAGAAGTAATTGAGTTTGCATTAAGCATTTCTTCGCGCCCTATATTAACCAGCAATTTTGCCCCTTACTCTGCATCATTGATTCATGCAGTAAGCAAAGCGAAACCGGGAATTAATCTCGTATGGTGTGATACGGGTTTTAATACAGATGCAACTGTAGAATTCTCACAAACCATAAAAGAGGAGTTACCTGTTAATCTGTGTGTTTACAAATCTTTAGTTAATCACAATTTTGATGAGGTACCAAGTTCTGATAGTGATGAGTTCGAAGATTTCGTGAATACTGTAAAACTAGAGCCTTTTCAAAGAGCGCTAGATGAGCACAATCCTGATCTTTGGTTTACTAATATAAGACGCGGGCAGACTGCTTACAGAGACACTTTAAATATTCTAAGTGTAAACGGAGAGAACATTTTAAAAGTAAGTCCATTCTACTTTTGGTCAGAACCTGAACTTCATAATTATTTAAAGGAAAATAATTTACCCAATGAGTTTAGATATTACGACCCGACCAAGCCAAAATCTAATTTAGAATGCGGAATTCAGCTTTAAGCTGAAAAATTAAAAAAACAAGCCATGCAAAGTTTTAGAACCGAAATAGAGAATCCTGTCGTAGAACGCGATATTATAGAACTGGAAAAAAAGATTCGTCTTTTTAAAGAGGGGAAGATCGATGAAGAGCGTTTTCGTAGTCTGCGTTTAGCGCGCGGTGTTTACGGTCAGCGTCAGGAAGGTGTGCAGATGATACGTATAAAACTCCCTTACGGTAAAGTAAAAGGAGAGCAACTTGTGCGCATTGCAGATGTGGCAGATGAATATTCTACAGGTAAATTGCATATAACCACAAGACAGGATATACAAATACATTATGTAAGTCTTGATCGCGCTCCGGAATTGTGGGCAGAACTTGAGAGAGATGATGTTACTCTGCGTGAAGCTTGTGGTAACACGGTGCGAAATGTAACAGCCAGTGAGACGGCTGGTATTGATGCCAATGAAGTTTTTGATGTTTCGCCTTATGCGCATGCTGTTTTTCAGTTCTTTTTAAGAAATCCTATCTGTCAAGAAATGGGAAGGAAATTTAAAATTTCGTTCTCTTCTACAGATGAAGATACAGCTCTTGCTTTTATGCACGATTTAGGTTTTATTCCTAAGGTTAAAGATGGTGAAAAGGGATTTCAGGTAATGCTGGGTGGCGGTTTAGGTTCACAACCTCGCCAGGCAGATTTGTTATATGAATTTTTGCCGGTAAATAAATTGATCCCTACTGTAGAAGGTGTATTACGTATTTTCGACAGACATGGTGAGCGCTCTCGTAGATTAAAAGCAAGAATGAAATTCCTTATAAAAGATATAGGGATGGAAGCATTTATGGCAATGGTAGAAGAAGAGCAAAAAGCACTTTCTTATCATACTTATGAAATTGACACTTCAGATTTTGAAAAACCTGTTGTTTTCAGTGATGCTGTGATTCCACAAGTTGAGATCACAAATCAAACAGCATATGATGCATGGAAGCGAACTAACGTTTTTGAACAAAAACAAAAAGGACTTTACGCTATCGGATTAAAGGTGAGATTGGGCGACTTTTCGACCCAAAAAGCCCGATTTTTAGCCGGTTTGATCAAAAAATATGCTTCTAACGAATTGCGTTTAACGCTAAGACAGAATATTTTGCTTAGAGATATTCGCGAAGAAGCTTTACCGTTTTTCTTTACAGAATTACAAAAGCAAGGTTTTGCAAATCCCGGTTACAATACAACTGCAGATATTACGGCTTGTCCTGGGACAGATACCTGTAATCTTGGTATTGCTAGCAGTACTGGTATCGCAGATGTTCTTGAAGGTGTTCTTCATGAAGAATATCCTGAGTATATTAATAATAAAGAGCTTACAATTAAGATAAGTGGCTGTATGAATGCCTGTGGGCAACATAATATGTCGCACATCGGTTTCCAGGGAATGTCTATTCGTACTCCTGAGAAGTTAGTTGCTCCTGCATTGCAGGTTTTACTTGGTGGCGGAGTTCTAGGTAACGGTCAGGGAAGATTTTCTGACAAAGTGATCAAAATTCCCAGTAAGCGTGGGCCACAAGCTTTGCGCACTATTTTAGACGATTATAAAGAAAATGCTAACGGAGCGGCTTTTCTTGATTATTATGATGATAAAGGGCAGAAATATTTCTACGAAATTCTAAAACCTCTTTCTTCTACAGATGATCTTGTTGAGTCAGATTTTATTGACTGGGGCAACAATGAGAAATATGTACAGGAAGTTGGCGTGGGCGAATGTGCCGGTGTTGTAATTGATCTGGTACAAACACTTTTGCTTGAAGCGAAAGATAAATTAGGCATGTCTATTGAAGCTTTTGAAGAGAATAAATGGGCAGATAGTATTTATCATACATACGCCGGTTTAGTTAACGGCGCAAAAGCTTTATTGCTTGCTGAAGATGTGAAAACCAATACACAAGCAAATATTATTGCAGAATTTGATAATGCCTTTGGCGAAAATAGCGAAGTTGTTTCCGGGAAATCTTTTTCCGAACTTGTGTACCAAATAAAGGAGAACGAACCTACGGCAGCTTTCGCGGAAGCGTATCTAGCCGAGGCTAACGCATTCTTTGATCGTGTAGACACGTATCGTAAAAACCAATTGGCTCATGCAAACTAAAAATCCCAGACTAACAATTGTAGGCGCCGGTCCCGGTGATCCTGAATTGTTTACGTTAAAAGGTATTAAGGCTTTAGAAAGTGCAGATGTCGTTTTATATGATGCACTGGTAAATCCTGTTTTATTAGATTATGCGCCTCATGCAGAGCAGATTTTTGTGGGTAAACGCAAAGGATGCTATGCATATCAACAAGAGCAGATAAATGAGCTTATTATAAGCAGGGCAAAATCTCATGGGCATGTGGTTCGACTAAAAGGAGGAGACCCTTTTATTTTTGGTCGCGGTGCTGAGGAAATGGAATTTGCAGCTCAACAAGGTATTGAAGTTGCTATGGTTCCCGGGATTTCATCGTCGCTTGCTGTGCCCGCTTCTCAGAATATTCCGCTTACAAAAAGAGGAAACTCAGAAAGTTTTTGGGTAATTACAGGTACCACTAAAGAGCATAAAATTTCAAAAGACGTTGCGGTTGCTGCACAATCTACTGCCACAGTTGTAATTCTTATGGGAATGAGCAAACTGGCAGAGATCGTTTCTATTTTTAGTGAAAACGGAAAACAAAATATGCCCGTAGCTATTATTCAAAATGGTACTACAGCAGAAGAAAAAATGGGTATTGGCACGATTGAAACTATTGAAAACGTAGTTGCCGAAAACGAGTTGTCTAACCCCGCGATTATAGTGATAGGAGATGTGGTTAAAAATCGGGAAGATTTGCTTCAATATCAGGCAAATTATGCCGAAAATCAGCAGACATGGTAGGAGAAGAGCGTAATACATTATATCCGGTTTTTTTAAAAGTACGTAGTCTTAATATACTCATTGTGGGTGGCGGGAATGTAGCTTTAGAGAAACTTACTTTCTTATTAAAATCTAGTCCTGATGCTAATGTAGAAATGGCAGCGCCTTTTTTTCGGGAGGAAACGATTGCTTTGGCAAACAAGTTCAACATCAAAATGGTGAAGAAAAAATATAAGCCATCTATGTTGAAAAATAAGCATATTGTGATCGCTACAACAGATAGTGAGAAAGTAAACAAGCGTGTTTACAAAGGTGCTCGTAAGCGTTACATTTTAGCAAATATTGCTGATGTTCCTGATCTTTGTGATTTCTACATGGGCGGCATTGTAACTAAAGGTCATGTGAAGATCGCGATCTCAACTAATGCGCAATCGCCAACAACTGCAAAACGTTTACGTCAATTTTTTGAAGATGTAATTCCGGAAGATATTGACGACTTAGTTAAAAATTTAAATGAATACCGCAAGACTATTAAGGGAGATTTTGAAGAGAAAGTTGAAAAACTAAATGAATTTACTAAAGGTCTTGTTTCAAAATAAATATGCATAAAATGGGTCTAAAACCCGCTAAAAGAGTGAAAAAATGATTAAAACAGATATTCTAATAATAGGGGCGGGTCCCACAGGTTTATTTACTGTATTTGAAGCCGGTTTATTAAAACTAAAATGTCACCTTATTGATGCTTTAGCTCAGCCTGGCGGGCAATGTTCTGAGATTTATCCTAAAAAACCTATCTATGATATTCCTGGTTTCCCGGAAGTTTTAGCAGGAGATCTTGTGAATAATCTTATTGAGCAGGGGAAACAGTTTCAGCCTGGTTTTACCTTAGGAGAACGTGCAGAAACTATTGAGAAATTAGACGATGGTACTTTTATTGTCACCACAAATAAAGGAACAAAGCACCATGCGCCTGTAGTGGCTATCGCTGGAGGTCTGGGAAGTTTTGAGCCTCGTAAACCACCTATTCCTAACATTCATAAATATGAAGACAAGGGTGTGGCTTATATGATCAAAGATCCTGAAGTTTACCGTGGTAAAAAAGTAGTAATTGCCGGTGGTGGTGATTCTGCTTTAGACTGGAGTATCTTCTTAGCTGATATCGCAGAAGAAGTGACATTGATTCATAGAAGAAATGAGTTTAGAGGCGCTCTTGACTCTGTTGAAAAAGTACGTGAATTAAAACTTCTTGGTAAGATCAACCTCATTACTCCGGCAGAAGTTGTGGGTCTTGAAGGTGCAGAGTATGTAACCGGTGTTTCTGTAAAACAAGGTGATGAGCAATATATTCTTGAAGCAGATGAATTCATTCCACTTTTCGGACTTTCACCTAAGTTAGGGCCAATTTCAGAATGGGGATTAGAGATCGAGAAAAACGCAATTAAAGTTGATAATTCATTAGATTATCAAACCAATATCCCTGGTATTTACGCAATAGGAGATGTAAACACATATCCCGGTAAATTGAAACTGATCTTATGTGGTTTCCATGAAGCTACGATGATGTGTCAATCTGCTTACCAACGTATAAACCCAGGTAAGAGATATGTGCTTAAATATACTACGGTTTCTGGTATAGATGGTTTTGATGGTTCTCGTAAAGAGGCAGAGAAAGCAGTGGTGCAATCTATAGAATAAGAAAAGTTATTTTTTAAGTTAGTGTTTATAAATAAAAAAGTCCGCTCTCAAAGGCGGACTTTCTTTTGTTATTAGTTATTCAATTTGAGCTATATGAAATATCTCTTTTTATATTGATTTACAAAACCTATGAGAATATCTTTATTCAAAGGTTTAGTTATATATTGAATCACGCGATTGTAATTTTTAGCTTTCTCAACATCAAATGGGCTCGTACTAGAAGTGACAATAACCACTTTAGCATCAGTGTTTTTTTCTTCCATACGGTCAAGAAATCCCCAGCCATCAATGTCTGGCATATTAAGATCTAATAGAATAAGGTTGGGTTGATTTTCTTCTAATTTATCAAGCGCCTCCTTAGGATCTATAAAATCATATACAAACCTTGAAACTCCCGCAATGTCTATAATTTTCTTATTAATAAAATTTGTGATCTTTTGATCATCTACAAGAAATATCTTCAATTCTTTAGTGTCTATAGGTGCTGTCATTATGAAACAGAGAGTTTATCAATTTCCCCAGAACTCATCTCAATTACACTTTTAAGCGTTTCATCAAGTTCAAGTGCAGATTCTTTGAGGTATTGTAATACTTCTTCCTGCAACTGTTCCGGACTGTAAAATTCAGATATCTCAAGTAATCCCAATATTCTGCTTAAGGGCTCTCTAACGTTATGTGCGTTAAGTCTGGAGATCTCTAGTAGTTTATTGTTTTTACCTCTTATTTCCTGAGTTCTCAGGTCGATAATGTCTTTCTGATTACTGTTTATTTTTCTAATCTCTTCATTTTTATTTTCAATGATCAAAATTGCTTTTTCAAGATTCTTATTTTTAGCGTTCAGTTCTTCCTGAAGCCTTATTTGCAAATATTTAGTTGTGAAACTATCTACCAGCAGATTGAGAATCTCGACATCACTTTGATCAAAAAGCCTTATTTCATCTGTTACTACAGACGCGCATACCTGAGCTGAATTATATTGATAAAACCAGCCCCATAATTGTGGGTTCTTCATTTGAGAGCAATCTATAAACTCATCAAAACGACAATCTTCAAAATAGGTGCTGAATGGAATTTTATCACTAAGAAGTTTATTTTCAAAAGAAAATAGGTCTTTCTTGTAATTAGCAATCCAGAATTTACCCGTTTTAAAAGTGAAAATCTTTACCTTTTTTTCAGTTAGAAATATTATTCTGAATAATCTATAATCAAATAGATATTTGAGATTTTTACTTACTATTGCCGCTAGTTCATTAACATCTTTCGCTTTGCTCAAATTTCCAGAGAACTTAGAGAAAGCCTCATAGGTGATGCGGTATTTTGCTGAAGAGTCCAAGAATAGATAGAGCCTTAAACTAGGCTTTGGCTTCTAAAAGTTCGTTATCTATCTTGATACCAGAGATATCTGCAATAGTATTCAACATATTCACAAGATCAGCCTGAGCCATTAGTTCCTGAACTTCCTCCTGATCAAAACCGGCTTCTTCTAAAAGATTAAAATCTTCATCTGTAATTTGAGCCGGGCGTAAAGCCGCTTTTGTTACAACTTTAATAGCAGTTCTGTAGCTTTCTGGTATCAAGCTTGAGTCAAGATCTTCAGTTACCCTAAAGCTTTCATTATCATTAATCATCTGGCTCATGCTATCTGCAAAGATGCCGTGTGCCTGTGCGCAATAGTCACAACCTTTCTCGCGGGATACATTATAGATAATCAACTGTTTTAAAACGTTAGGAACATCTCCCATCATAAGGGTAGATTTAAGCTTTGCCCAGTTACCCTCAAGTAAAGTGGCGTTATTACCCTGACATTTAAACCAGTTGAGAACAAAAGGAATTTGAAGTGTCTTTTTAGTATCGTTATAGATTTCCTGAACTCGTGGTGAAGCCTCATCGTAAGAAACAATCTTAAATCTAGACGTTGAGGGATTTGATGTAATAGTAGAATCTTGCATAGGTATTTGGGGTGTAAACATAGCAGATTTTTTATAAAAAAACTAACTGCTTGTAAGATAAGCACTGTATTTTCTTTGTTAAATATAATTTTTAACGATTTTTTAATGTTTTTAATCGATTTTCTGGTGCCATGGGATGTTTTTTGAGAAATTCCCGAGGTTTTATTTGGTTTTGTAATTGTTGTTTTACAATATTTGTTTTTTAGAAAGTTCAGCTATTTATTGAAATTTGTTATCAAGAAAGGCAGAGGGAGAGACCCGGTGAAGCCTTAGCAACCCTTACCTGTTAAGAAGGTGCTACATTCTACCATTTATTTGGATAGATAACGTTACAAGCTGAAACGGCTTATACTTCTCATCTTACTTGATAAATTTATACATACCTGCACTACCTTTGCAGGCAGTTTATTTCATTCAAATATTAAGCGCATATCTGTGCTGCTGCTTACAATAAAATATAACGAGACATGAGTAAATTAGAAAAAGCAATGAGCGAGCGTATCCTTATCCTTGACGGGGCAATGGGTACTATGTTACAGCGCTATAAGTTTACAGAAGAAGATTTTAGAGGAGACCGTTTTAAAGACTGGCAATTGCCATTGCAGGGTAATAATGACCTGTTGTCTTTAACGCAGCCCACCGCAATTGCAGACGTACACCGTAAGTATTTTGCAGCAGGCGCAGACATTGTAGAGACTAATACATTTTCTGGTACCACTATCGCGATGGCAGATTATGGGATGGAAGATCTGGTGACTGAGCTTAATTTTGAATCGGCAAAGATAGCCAGACAAGTAGCAGATGAGTTTACTGCGGCAGAACCGCACAAACCCAGATTTGTTGCCGGTGCTATGGGGCCAACTAATAAGACCGCCAGCATGTCGCCAGACGTTAATGATCCCGGATATCGCGCTATAACTTTTGAAGAACTAAGAAAAGCATACAAACAACAGGGAGAAGCTTTACTTGACGGTGGGGCAGATATTTTGCTGGTAGAAACGATTTTTGATACGCTTAACGCGAAAGCGGCCTTGTTTGCGATAGAAGAAATAAAAGAGGAGCGCGGTATAGAAATACCGGTAATGGTAAGCGGTACAATAACAGATGCTTCAGGACGTACTTTGTCTGGTCAAACAGCAGAAGCTTTCTTAATATCTATAGACCATCTGCCACTGTTATCTGTTGGTTTTAACTGTGCCTTAGGCGCAGACCAATTAACTCCGTACCTCGAGGTCGTTGCTTCGCGCGCAACCTGTGCAATTTCTGCATATCCCAACGCAGGTTTACCAAATGCTTTTGGTGAGTATGACGAGAGTCCGCGTGAGATGGCAGCACAGATCAAAACATACCTTGATCGTAATCTTATAAATATTATAGGTGGCTGTTGTGGTACTACACCAGAGCATATAAATGCAATAGCAGAATTAAGCAAGAATTACAAGCCCAGAAAACTAGCTGTAGCAGTATAAAAATCGGGTAAAAAAGCATAAAAAGCAGAAAGGTTACTTATATAATGAACGATCTACAACCCAGATATCTTAAACTTTCAGGACTAGAGCCCCTGGTAATAACTCCTGAAAGCAATTTTGTAAATGTAGGAGAACGCACAAACGTAGCAGGATCCCGTATGTTCTTGCGCCTGATAAAAGAAGAAAAATTTGATGAAGCTCTTGCTGTTGCACGACATCAGGTAGAAGGTGGTGCGCAGATCATAGACATTAATATGGACGATGGTCTTATAGATGGTAAAGAGGCAATGGTTAGGTTTTTAAATCTCATTGCAGCAGAACCAGATATATCGCGTGTGCCCATAATGATAGACAGTTCTAAATGGGAGATCATTGAGGCGGGTCTGCAGGTAGTACAGGGTAAATGCGTTGTGAATTCTATAAGCTTGAAAGAAGGGGAAAAGGAATTTATAGATCACGCAAAACGTATTAAAAGATACGGGGCGGCAGTAATTGTCATGGCTTTTGATGAAGTAGGCCAGGCAGATAACTTTGAAAGAAGAGTCGAAATAACACAGCGCAGCTACTATATTTTGGTAAATCAGGTCAAATTCCCGCCAGAGGATATCATTTTTGACTTAAATATATTTCCTGTTGCTACCGGGATGGATGAGCATCGCAGAAATGCGATCGATTTTATTGAAGCGACGCGCTGGGTGCGAAAAAATCTTCCATACGCAAGTGTGAGTGGTGGTGTGAGTAACGTATCTTTTAGTTTTCGTGGAAACGATAAAGTGCGTGAGGCGATGCATTCGGTGTTTTTGTATCACGCTATAAAAGCCGGGATGAATATTGGCATCGTAAATCCTGCGATGCTTGAGATTTACGACGATATCCCAAAAGAGCTGCTTGATCATGTAGAAGATGTTATACTAGACCGAAGAGATGATGCTACAGAACGTTTACTCGATCTTGCCGAAACCGTAAAAGGTTCGTCTAAAGAGAAAGTGGTTGATCTTTCCTGGAGAGAAGAGCCGTTACAGAATAGAATTACAAGGGCGCTGGTAAAAGGTATAGATCAATATATTCTTGAAGATATTGAAGAAGCTCGTCTTGCATCTGCTAAACCTATTGAAGTTATAGAAGGTCATTTAATGACGGGGATGAACGTCGTAGGTGATCTTTTTGGTAGTGGTAAAATGTTTCTTCCGCAGGTGGTAAAGTCGGCTAGGGTGATGAAAAAAGCTGTTGCTTATTTGTTACCATATATCGAGGAGTCCAAAAAAGCCCCGCAACCCCCAAAGGGGGAGCAGTACTGGCAGACGGCAGATCCTATGCTTTATGGATTAATGAAAGAGCATGTTAAGGAAATGCGGAACCAACCTACTGAAGCAGAAAATATTCTTTGGAATCACTTAAGCGGAAAAAAACTGGATGGTTATAAATTTAGAAGACAACATATAATAGGATCTTATATAGCTGATTTTATTTGTCTTAAAAAGAATCTTATTGTTGAGGTTGATGGTCTTATTCATGAACTTCCAGACCATAAGAAGAGTGATGAAGAGCGAACTGCATGGTTTGAGGAAATGGGTTACCATGTAATCCGTTTTAAAAACGAAGAGATTTTTGAACAAACTGATAAAGTTCTTGAAGAAATTTTAGAAAAATTGAATGAAGCTCCCCCTTCGGGGGCGGGGGGGGCTGGCAAAATATTAATGGCAACCGTAAAAGGCGATGTGCATGATATTGGTAAAAATATTGTGAGCGTTGTTCTTGCTTGTAACAATTATGAGATTGTAGATCTGGGCGTTATGGTGCCGCCGGAAAAGATTATAGCTGCCGCGAAAGAACATAATGTTGATATTATTGGATTAAGCGGACTTATCACTCCGTCGCTTGATGAGATGGTGTTTCTGGCTAAAGAAATGAAACGTCAGGATTTTACAGTTCCTTTATTAATAGGTGGCGCGACAACAAGTAAAGCGCATACCGCTGTAAAAATTGATCCGGAATATGAGAATGCAGTCGTACATGTAAATGATGCCTCGCGAGCTGTAACCGTAGTGGGTGACTTGTTAAATCCGGCTTCGGCGATAGCTTATAAAGACCGTGTGAAGGTAGATTATGCAGACTTTAGAGAGAAGTTTTTAAAACGCGGTAAAAAGAAAGAATACCTGACGATTGATGAGGCGCGCGAAAACAAATGGAAACTTAACTGGACCGATTTTCAGCCTTTTAAACCGAATTTTTCAGGTATTGAGGTGATAAATGATATTGACTTTAATAAGTTGGTTGAATTTATAGACTGGTCTCCATTTTTTAGAAGTTGGGATCTGCATGGTAAATATCCAGACATTCTTACAGATGATGTTGTGGGAGCACAAGCACGCGAACTTTTTGACGATGCCAAAGAATTACTAAAGCGCGTTCTTGACGAAAAATTATTGACTGGGAAAGCGATTTTTGGCCTTTTTGAGGCAAATACCATTAATGATGATGATATCGAGGTATTGCTAAAAGATGAAGAAAATAGAAATGATGAAAAGTTTATTTTCAGAACATTAAGGCAGCAAAGTAAAAAGGCCGTAGGCAGGCCTAATATTGCTTTGTCAGATTTTATTGCTCCTAAAGAAACCGGAAAAACAGATTATATAGGTTGTTTTTGTGTAAGTACCGGTTTTGGTACACAAGAGCTTGCTAAAAAGTTTGAAGCAGAGCATGATGACTATAACAGCATTATGATAAAGGCACTTGCAGACCGTTTTGCAGAAGCTTTTGCCGAATATTTGCACAAAGAAATTCGTACCAATTACTGGGGTTATGCAAGTGATGAAGATCTTACTAATGAAGATCTTATTAAAGAGACCTACAAAGGTATTCGCCCGGCTCCCGGTTACCCGGCCTGTCCTGATCATCTTGAGAAACTCACGATCTGGGATTTGCTTAAAGTGAAAGAAAATATAGGGGTAGAACTCACAGACAGTCTGGCGATGTGGCCGGCGGCATCGGTTTCCGGGTATTATTTTGCTAATCCTGAAGCCAGATATTTTGGGGTAGGCAAAATAAAAATGGATCAGGTAGAAGATTTTGCCTTACGCAAAAATATAGATTTGCTAACCGCAGAAAAGTGGTTAAACCCTAATATTGCAGATGATTAATAGAGTAGTCAATTGGTTTGTTTCGCTTTAAGCGAAAATTTTACTCAGTTTGAAAAAGATAAATTTTAAAAGGCCACGGCTTTTATAGCATGAAAGTAACAGAACATATTGAGAAAGCAAATGGTAAAACCTTGTTTTCATTTGAAATAATCCCGCCTAAAAAGGGCACAAGCATACAGGAGCTTTATGACAATATAGATCCTTTAATGCAATTTAAACCTCCATTTATTGATGTTACTACTTCGCGCGAAGAATATATTTATATTGAGAAAGATGGTCTTTTAGATAAAAAAATAACGCGTATGCGCCCGGGTACGCTGGGTATTTGTGCCTCAATAAAACATAAATACAATGTAGACACTGTGCCGCATGTTCTGTGCGGTGGGTTTACTAAAGAGGAGACAGAATATTTGCTGGTAGACTGTCATTATTTAGGTATTGATAATGTAATGGCTTTGCGCGGTGACGCGATGAAAGAACAACAATATTTTGAAGCTACTCATGGTGGGCATGACTTTGCATGCGGACTTGTTGAGCAGATTCATGCTATGAATCAGGGTAAATATCTTAACAATGTGGTAGAGACCAGAAACTGTTCAGACTTTTGCATTGGGGTTGCGGGCTATCCTGAGAAACATCTTGAGGCACCGTCTTTAAAGAGCGATCTAAAACGCTTAAAAGAAAAAGTTGAGGCGGGTGCAGATTATGTTGTTACTCAGATGTTTTTCGACAATGATAAGTATTTTCATTTTGTAGAAATGGCGCGTAAAGAAGGTATTACCATTCCTATTATACCGGGTATTAAACCTCTTGCAGTACAAAGACATATGCAATTACTTCCTCAGGTGTTTAAAATAGATCTGCCTCAGGATCTTATAGATGCAGTAGAAGATTGTAAAGACAATAAAGCTGTTAGACAAGTGGGTGTAGAGTGGGCAATACAGCAATCTAAAGAGTTAATGGAATATGGTGTGCCGGTATTACATTACTACTCGATGGGAAAGAGTGATAATATTGAGGCTATAGCATCTCAACTTTTTTAATCGCACCTGCGGCTTAATCTATAAAAGCCAAACCGAATTCAACTGTAATTCCTAAATATTGCCTCGAAGGCTTTCTTCGAGGTTTTTGATTAATTTTGCGGCAACTGCCCCTGATGAAATTAAAATTCCTATTCATTTTATTATTTACATGTTCCTTGTTTGCGCAGGAAACAGAAGAGAAGCCGTATAGTATTGACGCCAGTTATTTTTATGGTACAATTCTTCAGCATAATAAAGACTTGGCACATCTTATCACAGGACATCCTACAGGTGTTATCTTAAGCTACAACAGGCGCACCTATGGTTTTAATGATTGGGAGGCACGATACAATTATCCTGATTGGGGTTTTTCTTTTACGTATCAGGATCTAAAAAATCGAAGTCTGGGGGAGAATTTTGGACTTTACGGCCACTTTAATTTTTACTTCTTAAACCGGAATTTAATGGCGCGAGTAGGACAGGGTATTGCCGTTGCCAGCAATCCTTTTGATCTGGATAACAATTACCGCAATAATGCTTATGGGAGCAGGTTATTGAGTTCTACCTATGTTATGCTGAATTACAAAAAAGCCAATATTCTGGATAATTTAGGAATACAAGCCGGGATTTCTGTTATTCATTATTCTAATGCAAATGTTAAAGCACCTAACTCAAGCACAAATACCTTGGCTTTCAATATCGGGGTTAATTATCAGGTAGAAAAGACCGATTTTCCTGCCTTTATTCCCGAAAATAAAACAAAATATAGTGAGTCCGTTAAACTAAATCTGGCTTTTCGCAGTGGTGTGAACGAAAGCGATTATATAGGTTTAGGTCAGCGAGCATTCTATGTTTTTTCAGCTTTTGTAGATAAGAGAATTAGTCATAAAAGCACATTACAAGCCGGTGCAGATCTGTTCTTGTCTAAATTTTTAAAAGACCAGATCGAGTATGAGTCTGTTGCTTTCCCAAGTTTTGGAGTGAGCGGAGATGAGGATTATAAAAGAGTAGGGCTTTTCGTTGGTCATGAATTACGTTTCAACAAAGTAGCGCTGGTATCACAATTTGGCTACTATGTTTACTATCCATACAATTTTGAAGGTAGAATTTATGAACGAGTTGGACTAAAAAGATATTTTGGAGAGCACATTTTTGGTGCCGTTACCGTGAAAGCCCATGCCGCGAAAGCAGAATGCGTAGAGTTTAGTTTGGGTTGGCGGTTTTAATTCCCTTAGAGGAATAGCTTTTAAGAAATATACTCCTGGCCTAACACTGATGCAAATTGCCTAATTTACCTTCAAAGTAATCCAGATGTTTTTGCTTAAGCGGTTGTAGAAAACGCTTACCGTATTCAGTGTAAAACTGATGGTTTTTAAGAAATCTTATATTGAGTCTGTACCATTCTTCATCGGTATAATGAACATTTAAATGATTAGACCATTCTAATCTTAAGCGTTCATTTTTTTCCATAAAATCATCATCACCCAGATGCGCCAGATCTGCATCGCAAATTACTTTCTCAAGTATAGAATTGGGTTCGTGTTCAATTTTGGTAGCATTTATACAGGTAACAACTCTCTCAATTTTATCATCGGGATAACCTAGTTGCTTTAGATACAACATTGCGTTTGTGGCGCTTATGCATTCGTGCCCTGCATATGTAGCAATATAACCTGTATCGTGAAAAAGTGAGGCGATGAGAAGAGCTTCAAGATCATCTTTTACAAGACCTTCAAAATTTGCAATTACTTCACTCTTCTTATAAACTTCAAGAGTGTGAGCTATATTGTGAAAAGGTAAGGAGTTGCACCTGCTTTTACTAAGCAATTCTGTGCAGTGGGATTTTATCTCGTTAAGAAATGCCGTCATACTAATAGCCTTAGGGCACTTAATATTTTTCTCTTTTGCGTTTTTCATGATCTAGGGTCTGATGTGATAACGTAAAATTCCAGATTTATTATTTAGAGAACCTAATTTATACATCAATCTATATACTTTTAAAAGCCAATACCTTTGATGTCTACAAGGTTCTGAAAACTACTCTAAAGATACGTACTCAATCTCAAGCAAATCTAAAGAGCATTTTCTCTTTAGGGGACTAAACGGTTTACAAGTTAGGGATTTATATGTATATCTGAAGATAACTCAATTTTCGGTTTTTAGACTGCCCTAATTTTGACGTAATTTGCTGAAAGTTCATTTTAATGATTCAGATTTTCTTTCGCTTAAGCGCACTCAAAAACTTTTTAACGTTACTTCTCGTATGTCTTATAATAAGTTGCGATTCAGAAAATGCAAATGACTGCTTTCAAACCGCTGGTAAAATTATAGAGGCACAAATAGATGTTGAGCCATTTACCAAGATTAGAACAGAGACAGATGTGAAGCTGCTTATTAAACAAGGTGAACAACAAAAGGTTGTGATAAAGACCGGGGAGAATCTTTTAAATGATATCGAGATTAAGGTAGAAGATGGCAGATTGATCGCACGTAATAACAACTCCTGCAATCTGGTAAGAGATTATGGCATAGCGCAAATAATCGTTACAACACCAGATTTGCAAGAATTACGCAATGGCTCTGGTGGTGAGATAGAAAGTGATGGCGTTTTAAAGTTCCCCTCGCTTATTTTGCAAAGCAATACGAATCCTCCCGCACCTACAGACATAAAAAAAAGTGGAAATTTCATTTTAGATCTGGATGTGCAAACTTTGAGAATACGAGCAAATGGGAAGAGTGTATTTTATTTAAAAGGAAATACAGATTTGCTTGACGTACGTTTTGAAGACGAAGCGCCCCGCCTTGAATCTCAGGATTTAATAGCAGATGAGGTACAGGTTTTTCACAGGGGTGCAAATAAAATGATCGTTAATCCGCAGCAGCGCATATCAGGAACAATAACCGGGACAGGAGATGTTATAGCTGTAAATCATCCGCCAGTAGTTGAGGTTGAAGAAGTTTTTAAAGGCAGGCTAATCTTTCAGGAGTAAATAAAATCTATGAAGTTAAAACTATCGCTGCTTGCATTCTTTTTTGTCCTAACCATAACTGCTCAGGAATCTGAAGTTAAGCCTGTAAATATTGATGCTTCTTTTTTTTATGGCTCATTCCTGGAGCATAATCCAGATATAAACCATCTTATTACAGGTCATCCTACAGGATTTATATTGAGCTACAATCGTAAAACCTATGGTTTTAATGAGTGGGAGCGGCGCTATAATTATCCTGATTGGGGTTTCTCAATGACCTATCAAAATTTGCACAATGAGTATTTAGGCGAAAATGTGGGTTTTTACGGTCATTTCAACTTTTATTTTTTGAATAGAAATGCATATTTCCGCATTGGGCAAGGGTTTGCCGTTGCCGGAAATCCTTATGACGCTGAAACTAATTACCAGAATAATGCTTACGGCACGCGTTTATTGAGTTCAACATACATCGCCTTAAACTACAACAAACAGAATATCTATAAAGGCTTCGGTCTACAAACGGGTTTCACGATTATTCATTATTCTAACGCCAATTTAAGAGCGCCCAATAACAGTACAAATACCTTCGCTTTTACCGTGGGGACAAATTATAATATAGATTATGATAAGTTTCCAGACTACATACCTGAAGGTGAACATACAAAATATACAGAGCCTATTCATTATAATTTAGTGATACGCGGCGGTGTAAATGAAAGTGATATTGTAGGGCAGGGTCGCTATCCTTTTTATGTGTTTTCTGCATTTGCAGACAAGCGAATTAATCACAAGAGCACATTCACAGCCGGCGTAGATTTTTTCTTTGCAACCTTTCTTAAAGAATTGATAAAGCTACAGTCAACTTCTTTCCCAGAGCTGGGCGTAAACGGTGATGAAGACTGGAAACGCGTGGGTGTTTTTGTAGGCCACGAACTGCGATTTAATAAAGTTGCTTTTGTATCACAGGTGGGTTATTATGTGTACTGGCCATACGAATTTGAAAACCGCGTTTATAACCGTTTGGGACTAAAACGCTACTTTTCTGATGATATTTTTGGCTCAGTTACCGTAAAGGCGCATGGGGCAAAGGCAGAAGGTGTCGAGTTTAGTTTTGGGGTAAGGCTTTAGAAATTATATTGTTAAGTCTGTTCATGATAAATATTGTATTTTTCACCCCGGTTTTTATGGGATTATGAACAAACTGCTTTTTTTATTGGTTCTGCTGGCGCTTTCTGGCTGTAAGGATATGGAGACCAAAAAGGTTTCTTCAGAGACTTTTTTAAAAGAAGAGCTCAAGACGATTAACATGAGCGAGCTCGATGAATATCCTACTTTTGAGAGCTGTGATTATCTGGAAGATAAAGAAGAAAAATGGCTCTGTTTTGAGCAAAAATTAGCCAGTAATTTCTATCAATATTTACAAAGTAAAACACTCGTTTTTAGCCAGGCGATGCAAGATACGGTTTGGGTAAAGATCGCAGTAAATGCAGAAGGAACACCTAAAATTGATAATATTCTAATTCCTGTTTCTGTAAAGCAGGATTTACCAAAACTGGATGTCTGGTTACATCAAAGCCTCGATTCGCTGCCTAAAATTTATCCGGCGATAAAGCGTGGCATTCCGGTTAAAACCACTTTTAAACTTCCGGTTGTTATTCAGGTAAACTAACCCTCAAGAGGGTTTAATTCTGCCAAACGAGGCTAGAATAGGAAAATATTTTCTAACTCACTTTTTAAATTCCCGACCTTTCCATTCATAATTGCCCAGCTGACTGGCAAACGCGATAAAAATCGTGAAAAAGGGATATAAAATCGCGCACCAGAGGTAATTGATCAAACTTCCTTTTTGCTTTATCAGAAAAGCTGCCTGGGCGATAAGGATAAAGTCAACCAGAAATTTTAACGCAATCAAACTGAATAAAACAGGGTGTTTTTCAACGAAAAATAAAGCTACTAAAACTGCCATATTTCCAAGGAAAACCGCCCAGGAAGTCAAAATGCCAAACCAGTTCTTATAAGCCGAAGCTTTGCTCGCCCAGCGTTTGCGTTGCTCGATAAGTGCTTTCCAGGAAAGTTGTGGCTGCGTTAAAACTACGGCCTCTGCTGATTGTATATAAGAAACCGAACTTTTATCAACTTCAATAAACTTTTTCATCAGGAAAACATCATCACCACTGGCAATTGAGTCATTTCCCTCATATCCCTTTAATCTGGCAAATTCCGCTTTCGCGAAAGCAATATTTGCACCGTTGCACATAAACGGCCGCTGTAGATTAAAAGCGCCCATGGTCGCGCCCTGCAAACTCAAAAAATCCAGTTTCTGAAAGTTGCTCAGCATATAATTTTCTCCGTCTAAAAATCCCACGGGAGCAGCAATAAATCGGCTTTTTTGGGCTAAAATCCGCTTATTAAACAGTTTTAGCCATTCCTGTGGAACAACACAATCTGCATCTGTAGTGACAATCCAGTCAAATTTTGAGTTGTCAATCCCAACATTAAGCGCGTCTTTTTTAGGCGAACCACTTTTGCGCACATTGTCTAAAACCCGAATGGGAATCGGTTTATTTTGCTTAAAATCGGCAATAATTGGTTCAAAATCGTCTGACGAAGAGTCGTTTATTAGGATGACTTCAAAAAGTTCTTTTGGGTAATTTATTTCGCTCAAAGATTGTAGAAGAACAGTAAGATTTTCTGCTTCATTACGAAAAGGAATCACAACAGAAAATCCCGTTTTTTGGGTTATTTTAGGTGATTTTCGGCTGTTTTTAGCCGAAAATCCTATGATAAATGTGATAATCAGCGCAGAATAGATCAGAATAAATATAGAGAGCAAAATGACCATTATCGCGATGCATGAGTAACAAAATGAACTCGCGTCTGTATTTGCAAAGCGGCAACCTTATAATGCGTAGTTTTGTGTTTTGAGACTTTCATAAAGGTTTGAAAGTACGTAAAATAATAGTTTACCTGCAGTTTGAAATCTGAAAAAATCATATTGGGCATCGACCCGGGAACGACCATCATGGGCTACGGCCTTATACGCGTGGTTAATAAAGAGATGGAATTCCTTCAGCTTAATGAGTTACTGTTGAAGAAATATGACGATCCCTATGTGAAACTCAAGCTCATTTTTGAGCGCACTATAGAATTGATAGATACGTATCATCCGGATGAAATGGCGCTCGAAGCTCCGTTTTTCGCCAAAAATGTACAATCTATGCTAAAGCTGGGCAGGGCGCAGGGCGTTGCAATGGCTGCCGGACTTTCACGACAAATACCCGTGACTGAATATCTGCCTAAAAAGATAAAAATGGCTATCACCGGTAACGGGAGCGCCAGTAAAGAGCAGGTGGCAAAAATGCTACAAAGCCTCCTCGGACTTAAAACTTTGCCCAAAAATCTCGACAGTACAGATGGTCTGGCAGCAGCGGTTTGTCATCATTTCAATTCCGGTCGTATAGATACGGGAAAAGGCTATTCCGGCTGGGAATCTTTTGTTTCTCAAAACTCCAGCAGGGTTAAAAAGTAAGTATTTCCTTATTAGAGGGCGTACCTGCAAGGTATTCCCGCAGGGCTCCTTGTAGGTCTTGATCGCTGGATAAAGTTGTTTAAAATAATCTTAAATGGTTGAATATGAATAAGAACATACCAGAAAATAGCCAGCATTTTCTAAATAATGAGCCTATAACTTCTTCTAAGAATGGTGAAGACATTTTTAAATTCGGCCCTTATGCAAAAAAAATTCAACAGCTGATTCAAAATAATTCTTCAAATTCGAATCCTCTGACTATTGGGATATATGGAAAATGGGGTGAAGGAAAAACTTCATTTATGAATTTAATAAGAGAGGGGATAGATATTAAACAACAAAACGAAAAGGGAATTTTAATTTATGACTTTAATCCTTGGAGATATTCAACAGAAGATGAAATGCTATTTGATTTTTTTGATGGTCTTTCTAAAACCATGATGTTTGCGGGAGATGATCATATAAGGAAAGCTGGAAAGCGCATTGTTAAGTTTAGCAGTTATCTTAAAGCTGTAAAAATATCTGCAACAGTTGGTGTGCCTGGATTTTTCGGAGGAAAAATAGAAGTTGAACCTAATAAGATTTTAAAAAAGATGGGTCAGGGAATTCAGGGAGAAGAACTTACAATAGAAAATTTATCCGCGAAAGTTGATGAGCATTTAATTAAATCCAATTATAAAGTAGCTGTATTTATAGACGATTTGGATAGGCTTGATAAGGAAGAGATTTATGTTATTCTAAAAATTATAAAGCTAAATGCTCATTTTAAAAACTTTGTATATCTATTGACATTAGATCAAGAACATGCTGCGAAGGCAATTAGTAAAAGGTATGGTTCTAAGAAGAATGACGGATATTTATTTCTGGAAAAAATAGTTAATATTCCAATTCAGCTTCCTAGAATAAAAAATGAGGATTTATATAATTTTTTCAAATTAAAACTAAAGTTTATTAGTGAATCATTAAGTATTCAGAATAGAGATTTAGAATTTAAAGCGATACATGATGATATCAATGATTTAAAAATCTTTAAATCTCCTAGGGAAATTATAACAGTGCTCAATAGTTTTTATATAAGTGCATCTGCAATTGGCACAGAAGTGAATTTGTTGGATTTATTTTGGTTGGAAACCCTTAAAATTATAAATGAAAAGTTTTATAACGATTTAAAAAACTATCAGCTTAGTTTTTTAATAGCGGAAATCGTTGATTTTAAAGATGATATATTCGGGAGGCAAGATGTAAATAATCAAAGAAAATTTTTCGAAAAAAAATACCCTCAACATTTTGGGATTTTTAAAAAGTTGTTTCCTGAAGACAATGCTTTTAGAAAAATAAATGAAATACAGGTACAAAAACAATTAAGAATAAATTCAGGAACTCATTATGAAAAATATTTTACCTATTCATTAGGTAATCGAATGTCCAATAACTTTATTCTGGAAATTGAAAAGGCAGTAGAAAATTCAAACCTAATACATCTAAAAGGCGCTCTAACTGAATTATTTGAAAATGACATAAATGGTAATTCATTTTATCTTTTTCAAGTTTTATTAAAAACTATAAAGAATAATGGAGATGTGCTGTTCAAATTTATCTTGGAAAATTTAGAGATTTTGCCTAATAATATTCAGTCTAAAGATATGTTCGGAAGGTCATTTCGTGAGCAAGTTTTAGAGCAAATAGGCTTAAGATTGAATGAAGGTATAATAGATGAGGAGATCATCTTAAGAATTGTTGACAAGCTTGATGAAGATAGTCTTTGCTATTTAACTAGAAAGATAAATTCTAGCACTTCATTGAGAATAAACTTAGAGAAACAAATAGTTGAAAAGACTAAATTGAATATAGCCAGTGAGCCTTTTTATTTAGATGATCAAAAACTAACAAATAGAATGATTATACAGTGCTGGTCTGATATAGATCTTGATGGCCTGCTGGAATATATTAACTCTACTTTGACATCAGAATACAATATTAAGCAACTTATTAGAAATTTCGTTAATCTTGATATTTCGGGTAATTTTTCCGCTTTAGAGAATAGTAATTATAACTACCTAAAAGAAATTATTGACCCAGATCAATTATTTAATAAATTATCTGAGATTAATTCTAAACTAGTTACGGAAGTAGATCCAGAAAATTTTATAATAAAGCCAAAGGAAAACTATACTTCAGAAGAAAACTTGGAACAATTCATTTATTGGTATAAAAGAAATTCAGCTCAATAATTAAGAATTATGAGTTCCATTTACATCCACATCCCATTTTGCAAGCAGGCTTGTCACTATTGTGATTTTCATTTTTCTACTTCGCTAAAGAAAAAGGGTGAACTGGTTGATGCGCTTTGCAGCGAAATAATGCTGCGTAAAGATGAAATAGGAGAAACTCTGGAAACCATTTACTTTGGCGGGGGAACACCCAGCTTGCTTGAGGAAAATGAACTCAATCAGATCTTTGAAACGATTTATTCTAATTTTTCAGTGGTTGAAAATCCGGAGATCACGCTTGAAGCAAATCCCGATGATTTAACCCAGGAAAAGCTGGAAATGCTTTCAATATCAAAAATCAATAGATTGAGCATTGGTGTACAATCTTTCTTTAATGAAGATCTAACACTTATGAATCGCGCGCATAATGCAACCGAAGCTTTGCTTTCGCTACAGCTGGCTAAAACCTATTTTGATAATATTTCGATAGATCTTATTTACGGTATGCCGGGGATGAGCGACGACCGCTGGCGCGAAAATTTACAGAAAGCGTTAGACCTTGATATTCCGCATATTTCGAGTTACGCACTCACTGTGGAGCCAAATACGGCGCTTAAAAAGTTCATTGATAAGGGTCTTATCAAGCCGGTTGATGATGAAGCCGCACAGGCGCATTTTGAAATTCTGGTAGAAACAATGGAAAAAGCAGGGTTTGAGAATTATGAATTTTCAAACTTTGGTAAGTCAGGATATTTTTCCAGAAATAATACAGCCTACTGGACGGGCAAAAGTTACCTGGGAATAGGCCCTTCGGCGCATAGTTTTGATGGAAACAGGCGGAGTTGGAATATCAATAACAATACGCTTTACATCAAGAAAATAGAAAAGAACGAACTCCCAATTGAGCGGGAGACGCTTTCGGTAACCGATAAATACAACGAATATGTAATGACCGGTTTACGCACAGTTTGGGGAGTTTCTTTAAATAAAATAACAACCGATTTTGGCCCTAAATATTCCGATTATTTGCTTCAGCAGGCCGATAAACATCTGGAAGAGCATCTGCTTTTTCAGGATAATGACCGTATCGTCGTGACCCGAAAAGGGAAATTCTTAAGTGACGGGATCGCAAGTGATCTTTTTCTGTTGAATTTGGAGTAAGATAGTAACATGTGACCTTGAAACAAGTTCAAGGTGACGCCTAAGTTGTCAGTTCGAGTAATTTTCAAAGAAAATTGTATCGAGAACCATATTTAGATACTTTTCCTCTAAAATTTACCTAAATCTCACTTTACTTAAGCCCAATATCTTTTGGTTTTGCTTATTTTAAAGCAGTAAATAATTCACCGCCCCCAAAAGATGAACTATGAGAGCTACCATAAATATTGAGAATAAACTGTACACGGTTGATTTTTCTAAACCTATAGATATTTCTATTCCGCTGCAGTCTGGTGACAACAATCCCGTAGCCTGGTATATTGACGCGCCGCTTATAGAACCTGTAAAAGAAGGGAAATGGGTGGCAAAAGTTAGCGAGGGCGCTTCTATAAATTTTCAAAATATACATTTTAATCCGCATGGGCACGGCACACATACTGAATGTGTGGGTCATATTACAGAGCATATTTATAGCATCAACGATTGTTTAAAAACGTTCTTTTTTTCGGCAGAATTGATAACGGTTATTCCGGAATCTATGGGCGAGGATTATGTTATCAAAAAAAATCAGGTAGCAAAACTGCTTTCTGGTAAAAACCCCGAAGCTGTGGTCTTACGCACTTTGCCCAATACACAGAGTAAAACAAAGCGAAAATGGTCACATACAAACTGGCCGTATTTGCTTGAGGAAACCTTGATATTCTTTCGTGAAAACGGGGTAAAACATTTATTGCTTGATTTGCCCAGTGTAGATCGTGAGAAAGATGAAGGGAAATTGCTGGGGCATAATGCGTTCTGGAATACTTCTGGAAAGTTGCGCCTTGATGCGACAATTACAGAGATGATTTTTGTGCCGCACAATGTGCAGGATGGTGGTTACCTGCTCAATTTGCAAATCGCTTCTTTTGTAAATGATGCTTCTCCCAGCAAGCCAGTCCTGTATGCTTTAGAAAGCAGCTGATTTTTAGTCCTAAAAGGTGGTTTTTTGACCTTAAAATCCGGTTTTCCCTTAATAAATCCCACTAGTAAGATTAAAAGACATTATTTACATTTACTTTATGGAATATCTTTTTATCGGTTTAGCAATTGGCAGTGTAGTTGCTTTTTTCGTTTTCAATAGATTTAATAAGGGTAGACGCACACAAAATGCGACCACACAGTCTGTTGTTTTGATGGAAAAAATACGCAATGTTTGTAAATTCATTACTGTGGAAGGTGATTTTGCTGAAATCTATCATTACCAGAACGTAAAAGATAAATGGATGAACCTTTTTTTAGGCAGCAAAAAAGCGTTGGTTCTAATTGATGCAAAAGCTTATATAGGTTTTGATTTGACCAAAATTAAAATGCATCCCGATGTGAAGAATCGCACCATCGTGCTGACAGATTTTCCTAAACCCGAGCTTTTGAGTATTGAGACAGATTTTAAATATTATGATAAAAAAGAAGGCTGGGCAAACCCGTTTACTTCAGAAGATCTTACTGTGATCAACAGAGAGGCAAAACAGCATATTATAGATAAAGTACCAAATAGCGGACTATTTGAAGAGGCTTCTAAACAGGCTTTGTCAACAATTGGTCTTATGGAAAATCTTGTACAAACCATTGGCTGGAAGCTAGATTATGCAGCCTTAGAAGCAGTGAAAGAGGCACCAAAACTGACTGAGAAAAATGCCGACTAAAACTATACAAACTGAAGAAATAAACGAGCAGCAGGTTCATGTTGTTCAGGAATTGGCGTATAAAATATGGCCACAAACCTATGTAGAGGTTTTAAGCAAAGAGCAAATCGATTATATGCTCGATATGATGTACAGCATAAAATCGCTTGAGGATCAGATAAAAAACGGACACAGAATGTTCATTTTTAAAACTGAAAAGAAGCCCATAGGTTTTGTTACTTTAGAACATAATAAAGACGGAGAAGCAAAAACAAAGGTTCAAAAAATCTACTTGTTACCAGAATTCCAGGGCACAGGTTTAGGAAGAATGATGATGGATTTTGCCGCTGAAAAAGCGATTGAATTTGGTGATAAATCGCTTGTTTTAAATGTAAATCGGTACAACAAAGCATTAGGTTTCTACGAGCATTACGGCTACAAAATCATGTCACAAGGCGACTTTGACATAGGTCACGGCTACCTGATGGAAGATTACATCATGGAAAAAAAACTGTAAAACATTCCCCCTCCTGCTTGTGCTGAGCATAGTCGAAGTAGGAGAGGTTAGGTGAGAGAAAGGATGAACATAGAAGAATACCGCGATTACTGCTTTACAAAACCGGGCACAACAGAAGAATTTCCTTTTGATAAAGATACTTTGGTCTTTAAGGTAATGGGAAAAATGTACGCTCTGGCTTCCCTTTCGGTGTGGGAAAGTGGCGAGGCACGTATAAATTTAAAGTGCGATCCCGATAAGGCAATTCGCTTGCGCGAAAAGTTTCCTGACACGGTTTTACCGGGTTATCACATGAGCAAAATACACTGGAATACAGTTGTGCTCAACCAAGCACTTTCTACTGATAAAATAAAAGAATTAATTGATCACAGCTACGATCTCATCGTACAATCACTAACTAAAAAAGCTAAAGAGCAACTTGCTCAATTAAAGTAGTGACCGGCAAGGCTTACATGTAGACCTGCAAGGTTTCAAAAACCTTGTAGGTGTTTTTTGGTGTTGTTTTCAAAAACCTTGTAGGTCTTCCACGCCTCGTCGGTAAGCAAAACCTTGTAGGTCTTTTTTGGTATTGTTTCAAAACCTTTTAGGTCTATAACAAAGTTAACTTTCTCCCACTTTTATACCTGTTTACACAAGAGGACTTTATATTTGTCTTTTCCAAAAAACAATAATGCAGAATCCCGCTTCTTTTTATAAAGAGAATATAAATAAACACAACGAGAGTCTTAAACAGATAAAGCAGCGCCTGTTGGTTTCCAGCATGATAAGATTGCTGCTATTTCTCACTGCCTGCGCTGCGGTCTATTTTATGTGGAGCAATACTCAAATCGTGATTGCGATCATAATCGTAACAATCGCATTGTTTGTGTTTTTGGTTTCTAAGCATAGCGATTTGCAATACCAACGCGATTATCTTCAAAAATTAATCGGCTTAAATGAAACTGAAATTAAAGTACTAAATCGTGATTTTTACGATTTGCCTTCCGGCGAAAAGTTTAAGAATCCGTTGCATTTTTACAGTCAGGATGTTGATCTGTTTGGCCGGGGATCATTCTTTCAATATTTAAACCGAACCAGTCTGGAAAGCGGCGCAGAACGATTAGCAAATCAGTTCACTGAAAATGCTATTGATAACATTCCACAAAAGCAGGAAGCTATTCAGGAACTCGCTCAAAAAGCAAGCTGGAGACAGCAATTTTCGGCTACAGCCGCACTTGTGAAAACTAAAACCACAGCTGCTTCTATAATTGATTGGTTAACAAATTACAAACCTTTCGTTTCACCGGTAATGCGGTATCTGCCGGTTGTATTTTCTGCTATTTCTATTCTTATTTTTGTTCTTGCATATCTTGATCTTGTTCCTTCATTTATAGTGATAATTTGGTTTTTTCTGGGACTCGGTATTGTGGGTACGCAGGCTAAAAAAGTAAATAAACTTTCAGAAGAGGCAGGTAAGACACAAAGCACTTTTGAGCAGTATTATAAGTTGCTTATTCTACTCGAAAATGAGCCTTTTAAAGCCGATTTATTGGTCAAAAACGCCGATTTTATTCGGTCTGAAAAAACGAAGGCTTCTGCTGTAATCAAGTCTTTTTCGCGTATGCTGAGCGCACTAGATCAGCGAACTAACATGATGGTTGGTGCTTTTATAAACGGTTTTTTTCTTGCAGATCTGCGCAATTCATACCGCATAGAAAAGTGGATCGAACTCAATGGAAATCAGGTAAGCAAATGGTTTGAAGTGATCGCATTTTTTGATGCGTATAACAGCTTGGGGAATTTTGCTTTTAATCATCAAAATTATGTTTTCCCGGAGATCAATCACGACAAACACGTGCTTGAAGTAAGCAAAGCTTCGCACCCTTTACTCGATCCTGCTAAGGCGGTCGCTAATGATTTTACCATAGATGCTCATCAGTTTTTTATCATCACAGGAGCAAATATGGCGGGAAAAAGTACGTTTTTACGCACCGTTTCCCTGCAGATCGTAATGGCAAATGCAGGGCTTCCGGTTTGTGCCGCTTCTGCGAAATATTCGCCGATAAAACTCATCACTAGTATGCGCACGACAGATTCACTTACCGATGATGAATCTTATTTCTTTTCAGAATTAAAGCGACTTAAATATATAGTTGAAGCCATTAAAGAAGATCGCTATTTTATCATTCTTGACGAAATTTTAAAAGGAACAAACAGTACAGATAAAGCGATTGGCAGTCGCAAATTCATCAATAAACTGGTTGCATCGCATTCAACCGGAATTATCGCTACGCATGATCTAAGCCTTTGTGAAGCTGCAGATGAGCTTGACGAAGTAAAGAATTATTATTTTGATGCGCAGATAAAAGATGGCGAACTTTTCTTCGACTACACCTTTAAAAAAGGAATTTGTCAGAATATGAACGCTTCGTTTCTACTGCAAAAAATGGGAATCGTTTAATTGAGTTTTCGATATTCTAACGGACTCATACCTTTTACTTTTTTAAAATAGCGATTAAAATTTGAAACAGAATTGAACCCTGACTGAAATGCAATATCTGTGATGAGCTCTTTAGATTCCTGTCGTAGTAATCGGCAGGCATGTTCTAATCGCAGTTCGATTAAAAATTGATAGAAAGTTTTGTTCGTTCGTGTCTTAAAAAAGCGACAAAATGCAGTTTTAGTCAGTGACGCTTCTTTCGCAATTTGCTCGAGCGTGATCTCCTGTTGAAAATTCTGTATGATATAATCAAATATCACTCCCATACGTTTTCCTTCCACATCGCTAAAACGTTTATTGATCTGGAAGGTTGAAAGTTCTTCCTTTCGGGAGCTGTGCAATTTCTGCAACAATTCAAAAAATAAGGCAAACCGTTCCAGCTTTGAGGTGTTTAGAATTTTAGTAAAAGTTTCTCGCAATGCTTTGGTGGGGTGCAAAACCTTAAATCCGGAATTTGATCTGTTAAAGAAAGACCTCAGGTTTTTAATTTCTTCGATCTCAAAGAATTTTTCCCAGAATATGGTTTCATTAAAGAAAACACTAAGCATATAAGAAGATTTTGTTGCCGGTGAATCACTTTGAAAAACGTGCGGCAAATTCGTGCCTAAAACAATGACATCACCTTCGGTAAAGCGGTTTACAGTGTCGCCTACAATAAGAGTTCCCGTGCCGGAAACTATGTAACTTAACTGCACTTCCTGATGTTGATGCAGCTTGTCATAAAAAACCCATTGCTTGTCTTCCTGAATAATGAGAAAGTCATTTTTAGGCTTGGGTATCTTAAATGGAAGAACTTTCAAATCGTTTTTGCCTGAAAATTATACAAAACATTCCATATGTTCTTAAAAGACGATAATATATGCACAGTTTTGGCTAATAATAGGGTACAAATAGCCGATTTTCAAGGTTAATTTAGAGGTTTTAAATAGAAATTTATGCAATTGAATTGGGAAGGAGTAATGCCGGCGGTGACTACCAAGTTTACCGCAGATGATAAACTTGACTTAGATCTTTTTGAAATCAATATCAATGCGCAGCTTGATGCTGGGGTTCACGGTATTATTTTGGGCGGCACTTTAGGCGAGGCAAGTACACTTACTAATGAAGAAAAGAGCGTTCTCATAAAAAAGACGGTTGCCATTGTTGATGGCAAAGTACCTGTTCTTATGAACATTGCAGAGCAGACTACAAAGGGCGCGATTGCGGCAGCAAAACAGGCAGAAGCAGACGGTGCTCTGGGGCTCATGATGTTACCGCCCATGCGCTACAAAGCCGGTGATGAAGAAGTTGTTACATATTTTAAAGCCGTTGCCGGGAATACAGATTTGCCCATTATGGTGTACAACAATCCCGTAGATTATAAAATTGAGGTGACACTTGATATGTTTGAAAAGTTGCTGGAGCACGATAATATACAAGCGGTAAAAGAATCAACGCGGGATATTTCTAATATTACACGAATTATTAATCGCTTTGGCGAAAGGCTAAAAATTTTCACCGGTGTAGATACACTGGCATTAGAAAGTTTATTAATGGGTGCAAACGGCTGGGTTGCCGGTCTCGTAGATGCTTTTCCTAAAGAGACTGTAGCTATTTACGAATTGCAAAAAGCCGGGTATATTAAAGAAGCCCTTGAGATTTACAGGTGGTTTTTACCACTTCTTGAGCTTGATATTGACCCTAAACTGGTGCAGAACATTAAGCTTGCCGAGGTTCATACCGGCATTGGGTCAGAATATGTGAGAGCACCTCGGCTTCCGTTGGCTGGTGAACGACGGGAAGAGGTGCTCTCTATCATAAAAAAGGGTATCGCCACGCGCCCACAATTACCTGATTATAAAAATTTGTCTCAAAAGGCTGTTTTGTCTTAAAAGAATTTCGCTTAAAGCGAAAAAAAGCATGTGATCAAAAATGATAGAAGGAAAGAATTTTATTGGCAGTAAACAATCTGCAGAAGGAGAGGTGACCTATAAAACCTATAATCCCAAACTGGATGTTGAGAATGCGTGGACGTTCTATAAAGCTACTTCTAAAGAGATTGATGCTGCTGCGAAAAAAGCCGAAGATGCATTTCCTGCGTTTCAACAAAAATCAGGTAAAGAACGAGCAGTTTTTTTACGCGCAATAGCAACAGAAATTGAAGCTTTAGGTAACGAGCTTATAGAAACCTATACTACAGAATCAGGCTTGCCAGAAGGACGGGCCTTAGGAGAACGTGGGCGCACCATCAATCAATTAAAAGCATTTGCAGATCTGCTTGATGAAGGTTCATGGGTTAAGGCAACTATAGAAACAGCACAACCTGAGCGAGAACCTTTGCTAAAACCAGATCTGCGAAAAATATACAAGCCGCTGGGGCCGGTGGCGGTTTTTGGCGCAAGTAATTTTCCATTTGCATTTTCTACGGCGGGTGGTGATACTGCGAGTGCTCTGGCGGCAGGCTGTCCCGTGATCGTAAAAAGTCATCCCATGCACGCTGGTACCAGTGAACTGGTTGCAAAAGCAATACTTACAGCTGCAGAAAAAACGAATATGCCAGATGGTGTTTTTTCACATCTTAATAGTAAAGATATCCAGGTAGGAGCTCAACTTGTGCGTCATCCTGCTATAAAAGCTGTTGGTTTCACCGGAAGCAAAAAAGGCGGTATCGCTTTATGTCAAATCGCTGCAGAACGGGAAGAACCTATTCCTGTTTTCGCGGAAATGGGAAGTGTTAACCCGGTTATTATTCTGCCCGGAGCGGCTGAAAAAAACGCCGATAAATGGGCAAAAACCTACGCAGGGAGCATAAATTTAGGAGCTGGTCAATTTTGCACCAATCCCGGACTCATATTTGGCATTGCGGGTGATGAGCTGACTACCTTTTCAAAACTGCTTTCTCAATATTTATTAGATCAAAAATCAGGATGTATGCTGCATCCTGCAATTGCTGAAAACTACAATAAAGGTCAGCGTAAATTTTTAGAAGAAAATGGGGTTGAGACACTCGCACTTGGGTTTGAGGCAGAAGGTGAAAATTATGGTAAGCAGGTGCTATTAAAAGTTAGCGGGACAGATTTTATAAATAATAAAAACCTGCACCAGGAAGTTTTTGGCCCTATGTCTTTGCTTGTTGAATGTGAATCAAAAACTCAGCTTATAGAAATTATAAAAAATCTTGAAGGCCAATTAACAGGAACAATCCTGGCCCAAGACAATGAGGCCCACCAATACGCAGACCTAATGCATGCTCTTTCATCCCGGGTGGGCCGAATTATCTTTAACAATGTGCCGACAGGCGTTGAGGTGTGCGCAGCTATGCAACACGGGGGTCCTTTCCCGGCATCTTCAGACAGTAGGTTTACTTCTGTAGGTACTCATGCAATAGAGCGGTGGGTGAGGCCACTTTCCTATCAGGATTGGCCTGATGATCTGCTCCCGCCGGAACTTCAAAATGCTAACCCGCTGCAGATTTTAAGAGCGGTAAACGGGTCTTTTTCACGAGATAGTATCAAATCCTAATATGAAACAAAAATTCATTTTCTTTATCTGTTTTCTCTTCCTGAATGCTGTTATTGTTCAGGCTCAGCAGGCTTCTGCCTTACTAGATACCATTATCAAAAAGGAAAGTGGGTATAGACCGTATGAGTACAAAGATTTTCCGTTAGGGAAATACGATGAAGCGGTTTATAAAGAGGAAGCTGAATTTTCAGAAGGCTTGATCAAAGAATTAAACGCGATTCCTACTGCAAAATTAAGCCGAACAGAACAGGTTTCCCTTCAACTTTTGCGATACAAGCTTCAGGAAAATGTAGATTATTACGAGTATAAAATGTACCTCAATCCTGTGCAGGCAGATCAGGGTTTTCATTTAAATCTTAATTATCGGGTTAGGCCTATCACAAATTATGAAAGTGCCAAGGGCTATTTGAATATGCTTAAGGCGATTCCGTATTTCGCTAATAGTCAGATCGCATTGATGCGAAAGGGGTTAAAAGAAGGTATTTCTCAACCTAAGATCATTTTTAAAGGCTACGAGTCTACTTATGATACGCACATTGTCTCAGATCCTGAATCAAGTTATTTTTATTCCCCCTTTAAGAACCTGCCTCAAACTATTTCGCCAGAGCGAAAAGATTCCCTGCTTGCTGCGGCAAGAGAGGTAATTACAGACAGTGTAATTCCCAGTTTTAAGACGATCAAGTCATTTTTTGAAACAGAATATATCCCTGAAACTCGTGAAGCAATCGGGGTTTCTAATCAGCCCGGGGGAGCAGATTTCTATCAAAACCGAATAAATTATTATACCACTTCAAAAGAATATACAGCTCAGGATATTCACGATATTGGCTTAAAAGAAGTAGACCGTATCCATAAAGAAATGGAGAAAATCATTAAAGAAGTGGGATTTTCAGGCACTTTTGCCGAGTTTTTCGAGTTTCTGCGTACTGACCCGCAATTTTTTGAAACTTCCGGAAGAGAATTACTTCGTGATGCACGTGATATTGCAAAACGTATTGACGCCCAATTACCTCATTTTTTTAGTACGCTTCCGCGAAAGCAATACGGCGTTAAAAAAGTTCCAGATGCTATTGCACCAAAATATACCGGTGGGCGCTATTCCGGCAGCGGTAGTAGCTCAGAACCGGGCTGGTATCTGGTAAATACTTACAAACTCGATAGCCGTACGCTTTATACCTTGCCTGCACTTACTGCCCACGAAGCAGTGCCGGGACATCATTTACAGATCTCCTTAAACCAGGAATTGGGTGATAGTTTGCCCAACTTTAGACGTAATTTTTACCTCTCCGCCTACGGCGAGGGCTGGGGATTGTACAGCGAGTATCTGGCAGATGAAATGGGAATTTACACCACTCCTTACGAGAAATTTGGTCAGCTCACGTATGAAATGTGGCGCGCATGCCGCTTAGTGGTTGATACGGGAATTCATGCGTTTGGCTGGTCGCGTGATGAGGTTGTTGATTATATGTCAAAAAATACAGCGCTTTCCATTCACGAGATCAATACAGAAACCGATCGTTATATCGGTTGGCCGGGCCAGGCGATTTCGTATAAAATTGGCGAACTAAAAATCAGGGAACTGCGACAATTGGCAGAACAAGAATTGGGCGAAAATTTTGACATTAGAGAATTTCATGAAATAATACTTGGTCAGGGAACAGTGACTCTGCCCATTCTTGAAGAAATGGTAAAAGCCTATATACAAGCTAAGAAATAGATGGCTGTGCATACTTTTATATGTATTGACGCCCATACGTGTGGCAATCCCGTGAGGCTGGTGAAGTCCGGTGGTCCCGCACTTACCGGTAATTCTATGAGTGAGAAGCGGCAGCATTTTATTAAAGAATATGACTGGATACGTACAGCATTGATGTTTGAGCCTCGCGGTCATGATATGATGAGCGGCAGTATTTTATATGAGCCTAGTGACCCACAGAATGATGTTGCTGTATTGTTTATCGAGACCAGCGGTTGCCTGCCCATGTGTGGTCATGGTACAATCGGTACAATTACCATCGCTCTTGAAGAAGGCTTGATAAAACCTAAAATTCCCAGCAAAATAAGAATGGAAGCCCCGGCGGGTCTTATTGAAATAGAATACCAACAAACCGGAAAAAAAGTAGATTGGGTAAAACTTACAAATGTAAAAAGTTATCTGGCTGCGAAAGACCTAACGATTGATTGTCCCGGGCTAGGTACACTAACTTTTGATGTTGCCTACGGTGGGAATTACTACGCGATCATAGATCCGCAAGAAAATTTTAAAGGCTTAGAAAATTATCAGGCAGCTGAATTGATCAGGTTTAGTCAGGCGATAAGAGCAGCTATAAACGAAAAATATAAGGAGCATTTTATTCATCCTGAGAATACAACCATACGTGATATAAGTCACGTTTTATGGACAGGCACACCCCTCAATCCTAACTCCTCTGGCCGTAACGCGGTCTTTTATGGTGAGAGGGCCATTGACCGTTCCCCTTGCGGCACTGGTACTTCTGCCAGGCTGGCCCAGTTACACGCCAGGGGATTATTACAAAAAGGTGAAGATTATATTCATGAAAGCTTCCTAGGTTCAACATTTACAGGAAGAATTGAAGCAGAAACTATCCTTGCCGGGAAACCGGCAATTTTGCCCAGCATCAAAGGCTGGGCGCGTATTTATGGGTACAACACGATTTTAATCGACGAAGAAGATCCGTATGCGCACGGTTTTCAGGTTATTTAGAAAATTAAAAAATGAAAAATTTTAAATTCTTACTGCTTTTCCTGCTTCCATTTATAAGCGTGGCCCAACAGGATACGCTGTCTATGCAAACCTATAAACGCGCGGCAGCGTTTAGAACAACGAGCCTCAGGAACAAGGAGGTTTTTAACCTAAGAACAAGCACGTATTGGTTTAAAGACAATTCTGGGTTGTGGTTTGTTGATTACGCTTCAAGCGGAAAAAGATACAAAAAGGTCGAATTTAAAAAAGGAAATGTAGAACCGTTATTTGATCAGGAAGCACTGGCTGATGCAATATCTAATTTCTACAAAAAATCGGTTTCTGCTGACTCTTTGGATATTGAAAACCTGGAAAAGGAGGACGAAAATCTGTTTTTTTCGATTAAAAATCAGCAATTTAAGTGGAATGATAAAAATGGTAAACTCACTGAAGTTGAAAAGAAAACTGAAGAAGATAATAATGAAATGCTTTCTGTTTCGCCAGATGGCAATTGGGAAGCTTTTCCTAAAAATCACAACATTTACATACGTTCTAAAGAAACAGGAGATACGATCCAGTTGAGCACAGATGGGAAACCGGGCTACGATTATGGCAGTTACTATGGTTGGTTTGACATCATGGAAGGTGAGAATGCAGAACGCCCTGTGCATTTTGGCGTGCGCTGGTCTGAAGACGGGAAATATCTTTTTACGCAGCTATGCGATGTACGCAATGCCGGGAAGATGTATTTGCTCGATTACAGCATAGATAGTTTGTACAGGCCCAAGTTGCTGTCATATTATCGCGGTTCGCCAGGAGATACAAATATGGTACATGTAAAACCGGTGATCTTTGATATGGCTAAAAAGAAAGAAATACAAACAGACCTTCCTTTTAATACGCATATCAATGCTGCAAATGTGCGGCAGGCGACAGATGCAAAAGATGTAGCCTATGCGAGTTATGCAGAACGCGGTTTTCAAAAAGAACATCTGTTAAAAATCGACCTAAAGACGGGTAAAACCACCTCTTTACTAACAGAAATCAGCGCAACCAACATAGATAATTTCAATTACTGGCCGCTTGAGAATACCGGTAAACTCCTTTTTTCTTCAGAACGTAGCGGGTGGAATCAGCTGTACTTACTTGATGTAGAAACTAAAACTGTAAGTCCGCTAACAAAGGGCAATTTCGTGGTAAACGAGGTGAAGCAAATAGATCAGAAAAAGGGAATCATTTATTACACGGCTTCCGGGGTTTCTGCAGATATGAATCCGTATCATCAGCAGTTGTTCAAGATCGATCTTAAAGGTAGAAAAACGCTCCTCACACCTGAAAAAGTGAATCATGAGGTCGATTTTTCGCCAAATGGAGAATATTTTACAGATAATGCTTCCACAGTTCAAATTCCCACAGTGACCACGCTCAATAAAGCTTCTACGGGAAAACAAATAGCTGTCCTCACAAAAGCTGATGTGAGCACTCTTGCAGAAAAAGGCTGGAAGGTGCCTGAGGTTTTTTCGCTTAAAGCGAAAGACAATAAAACAACAATCTACGGCGCATTCTGGAAGCCGACCAATTTTGATCCCACGAAATCTTATCCGGTTCTGGATGCCACCTACACCGGACCGCACACACAGGTGTTTCCTAAATCTTTTGATCGTGCGATCTCTTATCAGGATCTGGCTGAATTAGGATTTCTGGTAGTAGCCGTTGACGGACTGGGAACTGCGGGAAGGTCCAAAGCTTTTAAGAATGTATCTTATAAAAACATGGGCGATAACCTGCGCGATCATGTGCTGGCAATAAAATATCTGGGTCAACAACATGCGTGGGTTGATACTACGCGGGTGGGGATTTTTGGTCATTCTGCCGGTGGTTTTGATGCAGGGCATGCCATGCTCGCTTTCCCTGATTTTTATAAAGTGGCAGTTGCAAGTAGTGGCGATCATGATTTTAGGATGGAAAAAGCCTGGTGGCCAGAGATGTACATGGGCTGGCCGGTTGATAGCACCTATAACGAAGTTTCAAACATCACAATGGCTGGCAATCTTAAAGGTAAGCTATTACTTGTGCACGGTGGAAAAGACGACAATGTAAATCCTTCGGCTACTTTTAAGTTTGCTGAGGCACTTATAAAAGCAGGAAAGCAATTTGATATGTTGATCATTCCCAGTCAGCGGCACGGTTACACCGGGAAATATTCAGATTATTTTACCAAAAAAAGGTGGAACTACTTTATCAAAAACCTGATGGGTAAAGAAACAAGGTGGGATTTTGAGTTAGAATAATAGTTTGAAACTAGATTCACGTCATGCTGAATTCGTTTCAGCATCACATCAAATCGCCCACTGAGAGACCCTGAAATAAATTCAGGACGACTAGAATGTTTGTTAACAGCAATAATGAGTAAAGAAATAATAATCATAGGTGGTGGAATTTTAGGACTTTCCTGTGCCTATTACCTACAAAAGAGCGGCCATAAAGTTACCATCATAGACCAGTCTAATATGGATTCTGGCGCGTCATATGTGAACGCTGGTTATTTGGCGCCCAGTCACATTATTCCACTTGCGGCTCCCGGTGTTATGCGTAAAGGAATTAAGTGGATGTTCAGTCAGGCGAGTCCGTTGTATTTAAAACCACGCTTAGAAACCGATTTTCTAAAATGGGCTTGGGCTTTTAACAGATCCTGCTCTCCCAAACACGTGCAACGAGCGATTCCTGCCATACGTGATATTAATATTTTGGGTAGAGATTTATATGCCGAAATTAAAAAGACTGAAAACTTCAACTTTCAGCTGGAGAAAAAAGGACTTTTTATGCTCTGCAATACACATAAAATGCTGGAAGAAGAAAGCGCAGTTGCCGAAATAGCTGTAGAGGCCGGACTTGTAGCCAGAACACTTGCTGCGGACGAAGTTGAACAGATGATGCCGGAGGCAACAATGAATATTGTGGGAGCAACCTATTATGAGAGTGATCATCATACGACTCCGCATGAGTTTATGGAAGAAATGAAAGCCTTGCTCATTGGGAAAGGCGTGACCATTTATAAAAACGAAAAAGTGGTTGATTTCGCTTTAAGCGGAAATAAAATCTCAAGAATTATTACAGATCAACAAGAGCTAGTGGCTGATGAAATTGTGATGGCAGCCGGTTCCTGGACGCCTACATTAACTAGAAAACTAGGGATAAAAATGCTTTTGCAAGCCGGGAAAGGGTATCGCGTAAATACCGAGCAGCCTACGGGAATTACGTATCCTGCTATTCTTGCCGAGGCCAAAGTTGCCACTACGCCTATGAACGGGTTTACGCGTTTTGCCGGGACAATGGAAATTGCAGGAGTGAATAATTTGATCAATCCGGTGCGGGTAGATGCCATTGCCAGAGCAGCAAAAACCTATTTTACCGAAGTAGAAATCACGTCTGCCGAAAAGAAGTCTGCACAATGTGGTTTACGCCCGGTAACTCCAGACGGGATGCCATATATAGGTAAATCTGCAAAATGCGACAATCTCACTTTTGCCACAGGTCACGCCATGATGGGCTGGTGTCTGGGACCGGCGACAGGCTTGTTGGTTTCAGAAATTATCAATGAGAAAAAACCGTCGTTAGATCTGAATTTTTATAACCCAGACCGCCGATTTTAGTCACAAAAAACCAGGTTTTGAAGCGAAATAAGCGGTTTTTATAGCAATTTTCGCTGCCGTTTGTAGAAAGTATCTTGTTGATCCTGCATGAGTTGGCGGGCAATTTTCTTTTTGTATTCGTAGATTTCTTCTTCCTGAGAGAGATCGCCGTACACTTTGTCATTGATGATATTATCGCTTTCAACCAGTACTCTGCGCTGATTAGCTTTTTGTGTCGCCCAGGATTTTATTTCGGCTTCTATGTCTGCTAATTTGATGTCATATTCTCCTTTAGGCGAAATAAGCTTCGCGAAAATAGGAGCGGTTTCTATCGCCAGAAAAAGCAGGAAAATAAAGAAAGAAGGTAACCAAGGAAGTTCGTCAAGTGCATTCACTCGGGCCATCAATCCGTCAAAACCATCAATAATAGGTTGCGTAGTTTTTACCTGATTGTCATAATCAGTTTTTAGCTGAGTTTGCTGTGTTTCTATAGCAGCAATTTTATCTGCATTGGTTTTTTTCAGAGTTACAAGTTCTGCTAAAGCCGCGTCATGTTTCTCCCGTTTTTCCTTATAAACCGGGCCCTTTCCTAAAATTTCAGTTCCTTTTCTGCCTTCCGCTTCAGCGATATAAGTTTCATAGAGATTGTTGACTTCGGCTTCTTTGGCGGCAGTTTCGTCTTTTAGCGTTTGTATTTCGCCATCGAGCGCAGTTATTGCAGGTGTATATTGATCTGCAATTTGGGTTTGATTGGCCAGCGTGAGGTCGTTTTTCTGCTCAAGCAGAACACGGTCAATTTCTTTATTAAAAATTTTGAGTTCGAGCGGTTTTGAAATCACCACAGCGATTATCAAAGCCAGAATAAGTCTGGGAATCGCCTGGAGGAATTCATCCATAAAACTGTCTCGCTTTTTTATGGTAGAAACGATAAAACGGTCGAGGTTAAAAATTAGGATTCCCCAGATAAGACCGAAGAAAACAGCAGTAAAAATATTGTCAAAAACCGTATAAAGTGCGTAGCCGGAGGCGATAAAAGCCATGACAGCGGTAAAGAAAACGGTGGCGCCTATCCCGGCGTATTTGGTCTGCTCGCCCTGCGAACAATCGTCTAGCAGAACGGTATCTGCCCCGGAACAAAGAATAAAAAAGCGCTTTAGCATATTAGTTTATGAATTTGATTGATGATGAACTAAAGATGCTAAAACGCCAAAAATGAGTTTACTATTGTTTGCCTTAGTAGATTTTAAGGCCTTTTAAACTGATTTTCATATAAATATATTAATTATTTGTGATAAAAACTGTGGGTTTATCACCTTTACCTGATTTATTAGCTCTGAAATTGAGGTTTTCTTTTTCGTTAAAAAGTTCTTTGGCTTTTTTAGGTGTTATCTTATCACCATTATAATAAAAATCTGCCCCTACTTTAGTCATTTCTTTTATCATTTCTTCAGGACTTGGCGGAGCAGGAGGAGCTGGCGGCTCAGGTAATGGCTGAAGAACCGGTGGAGTTGGTGGAGCAGGCGGAACAACTTCTACATGCCGTACAACCTGAGGCTCCAGGTGAGGTTCATGCCCAATTGTAGGAGGTGCAGGTGGTACCTGAGGTTCTGGGAAATCTTCAATCGTGGGAGGAACCGGCGGAGCAGGTGGAGGAGGAGCCAAGCCAACTTGTGTATGACGATAGATCTCGGTCTTTAGATATTCCTTATTTAGTTTTTTCCGTATGCTGTCATCGCTGGTACTAAATTGAATATTCATGGCGTGAAGATCATAATCCTCATTAGTCCAGTTTGCGGTTGCCTGATCTACAGCTTTCGCGAAATTTTTAATTGTTGTGGTTTTTCCGTTTACTTGAATTTTGTCATCGTTTACAACTACGCTTAACTTTTGCAGACCCTGAACAGCTCTTACTTGTGCAACTCTATGATTTTGATTGCCGGTGGGTGGCTGGGTAGAGTTTTCGTCAATTTTAATTGTTGCCAGAAATTTGTGTGTCTCAAAATAGTCATGAGTCATGAGATCAATCTGGTAAAAATGTTTACCATAATTAACTGCGTTTTTCTCAAGCTTACTTAAACTGTAGTATGCAAAAGCATCAGAGGTTAAAGATTTTAACTCATTATTTACTATGCGTTTTCCGTCAACCCAAACTCCGTACTGACCGGAATTTTCCCATTCAATGAGTTGTTTTTGGCTGGGAATACGATTCGCAAGCATGATGGAATCTCCTGCAACGTCTTTTTGTTTGATAGTTTTTGCTGAGAGAGGATTCACTATTTTTTCCTGAAATACCTGCTGATTTTTAAGCTGTGGAGCCGATTTTTCAGGTTTTGCGACGATTTTTTGATTAAAAAAGTAGATGCAAAAAGTAAGCACCGGAAGCAGAAAAAGTAGTCTGACGGCTAATTTTTTAGCCGAAAATGAATGTGATAACATAACGATTCGTTTTTTGGTTAATGAATAATTGATCGGGCTTGATAGTGCGGTGTGATGAGAACCTCCCGAATAGTTAAATAAAAGATTTGTATAATTGATGATGTCATTTTTTTCGCTTAAAGCGGCCTGGTCTGCCAGGAATTCGTGATTAAGTGCGACGCTTTTTTTAATTAAAATAAGCAACGGGTTAAACCAAAGCACAACTTGCAACAATTCTATAAACAGAATATCCCAACTGTGCTTTTGCGTGACATGCGCCTGCTCATGAGCCAGAACTTCAGGTGCGATCTGGTGTTGTTTATACTCAGTTTTTGGCAGGAAGATGTATTTTAAAAAAGAATGTGGAACGACGTTTTGAGTAAGAAGCACATTTATATGTGATGGGGTTTTGATCTTTTCGTTACGGGTTATCTTTTCGCGTAAGCGGAATAAATTTCGCCCAAAGCGAAAACCAAAAAGGGCAATTCCCAAGAAGTAAATACTGCCAAAAATTACGGGAAGCCAGTCGGTTTTTTCTTCTTTTATAATTGCCGTGTTGGGTGGATTTATGATTTGAAATGTGGCGGGTGCTTCTTGCAATTGCTCCTGCGGAATGGCTTCAACGGCATATGTAAACGTAATAAGCGGCAGCGTTAATGAAAGAAAAAGACTCGCTAAAAGAAAAAATCTTTTAAATGTGTGCGCTGCCTGTTGCTCAAGAGCAAGCTTATAAAAGCCCCAAAGAACGAGCATGCAAAGAACAGATTTGATGATGTAAGCTGTCATGATTTCTCTTTTTTAAGGCGTTCATCAATCAATTTTTTAAGGTCTTCAAGCTCTTGCTGAGAGAGATCTGTTTCTTTTGTAAAGAATGAAGCAAACTGCGCGGCAGAATCGTTGAAGAAGTTTTTGATCATACCGTTGACCTGCTTTGCGAAATAGTCTTTTTTTCGCACTAGTGGGAAATACTCGCGTGAACGACCGTACTGCACATAATCTACAAAATTCTTATCCTGCATACGTTTAAGTAATGTGGCAATAGTTGTGGTTGCAGGTCTGGGTTCGGGATAAGCTTCTATAAGATCTTTCATAAAGGCTTTATCCTGTTTCCAGAGGATTTGCATAAGTTGTTCTTCGGCGTTAGAAAGTTGCATTGCTCTACAAGATTAGAATTTACTCTACAAATGTAGAATAATATTTTAATTCTACAAACATAGAATAATTTTTTTCCGTATTGTTTCTCTTTCGCAACCTGCATTTGGTTACCCGTTAAATAAAGTTAGCTTTGTTGCCTAGAAAATAATTTGATGAGTTCAGAACAAGATTTACGAGATAGAAGCGATAATAAATGTGAACTGTGTGCTGGTACACAAGACCTGAATGTGTTTCATGTGCCAGATTCGCCCGCAGATGCAGACAGTTCAATATTTATTTGTGGCACGTGTAAGGAGCAGATCGAGAATCCCGAACAGGCAGAGCCTAATCACTGGCGATGTCTTAACGATAGTATGTGGAGTACAGTGCCGGCGGTTCAGGTTATGGCGTATAGAATGCTTACGCGACTTAAAGCCGAAGGCTGGCCGCAAGATCTACTCGATATGATGTACATTGAAGAGGAGACTAAAATCTGGGCAAAAGCCGGATTACCAACTGAAAATACTTCCGGATTGGTTCATCGCGATAGTAACGGTGTTGTTTTAGAAGCAGGAGATTCTGTCGTGCTGATTAAAGACCTTAAGGTAAAGGGAAGCAGTATGGTTGCTAAACAAGGAACTGCGGTACGCCGAATTTCGCTGGACCACGAAAACGAAAAATACATAGAAGGCAAAGTAGACGGCCAGCAGATTGTTTTAATCACAGATTACGTCAAGAAAATATAGTTACCATATAGTTGAGATCTATTCTTTATGAAATCTAGATGTCAGGCTGAGCTTGTCGAAGACCAATATATATTTGATATTCGACAGGCTCAATATGACATACGTATTCTAAGTGTCTTTTTTATTAAGTTTTATAATAAGAAATTATTCTTCCAGCTTCAACTTTGTATAAGCATGATAAAAATGTGGAATGGTCTCAATTCCCTTTAAATAATTCCAAATACCAAAATGCTCATTTGGTGAGTGAATAGCATCACTGTCAAGACCAAAACCCATAAGTATAGTTTTGCTTTTCAGCTCTTTTTCAAATAAAGAAACAATAGGAATACTGCCACCGCTACGCTGAGGTATTGGAGTTTTACCAAAAGTTTTTTCATAGGCTTGCTCTGCTGCTTTATAACCAATGTCATCAATTGGAGTGACATAAGCCTGCCCCCCGTGATGTGGTTTTACTTTTACGGTTACGCCGGCAGGAGCAATGCTTTCAAAATGCGTTTTGAATAACTGAGTAATTTCTTTCCAATCCTGATCAGGAACCAGACGCATGCTTATTTTCGCGTAAGCTTTACTTGGAATCACGGTTTTAGCGCCTTCTCCTGTGTAACCTCCCCAGATACCATTTACATCAAGCGTGGGCCTTATCGAGTTGCGCTCATTAGTGCTGTAGCCGTTTTCACCATATATTTCACCGATATTTAGTGCTTTTTTGTAGTTTTCTAACGAAAATGGAGCTTCAGCCATTTTTGCACGCTCTTCATTAGAAAGTTCTTCTACTTTATCATAGAAACCGGGAATGGTGATATGATTATTCTCATCGTGTAGCGAAGCGATCATTTTTGTGAGTACATTGATAGGGTTTGCCACTGCACCACCGTAAAGTCCGCTATGCAAATCACGGTTGGGGCCGGTAACTTCTACCTCTACATAACTTAGTCCGCGTAGACCTGTAGTAATACTGGGTACATCTTTTGCGATCATGCCCGTATCTGAAATCAGAATCACATCGTTAGCAAGTTTCTCCTGATTGCGCTCCAGAAACCAGCCTAAGTTCTCACTGCCTACTTCTTCTTCACCTTCTATCATAAACTTGACATTGCAGGGGAGGTCATCGTTTTTGGTCATATATTCAAGCGCTTTCACATGCATGTACATCTGGCCCTTGTCATCACATGCGCCGCGGGCAAAAATGGCACCTTCAGGATGAATTTCGGTATCTTTTATGACCGGTTCAAAAGGAGCGCTATCCCAAAGATCCAGAGGGTCTGGCGGCTGAACATCATAATGGCCATAAACCAGGACAGTTGGTAGATTTTGATCTATGATCTTTTCGCCATAAACAATAGGATAACCCGGGGTTTCACATATTTCTACAGAATCGCAGCCTGCTTCACGCAGTTTTGATGCTACGGCATCTGCAGTATTGAATACCTCTTTTTTATAAGCAGGGTCTGCGCTTATTGATGGAATTTTCAGTAAATCAATGAGTTCATTGATAAAACGATCTTTATTTTGAGTGATATAATCAAGGGCATTTTTCATAGAATCTTATTTTGAATCAAAATTATGATTTTTGTGCATCTTTTTTTAATTAAAATGATTTAGCAATTAAAAGATTTTTCTATATTTGCACTCGCTTTTGCAAATGAGTCCTAAGTACAGCAAAAGTTAGAATGCGGGCGTGGTGGAATTGGTAGACACGCTAGACTTAGGATCTAGTGCCTCACGGTGTGGGAGTTCGAGTCTCCCCGCCCGTACTTCAATAAAAAGCCGACTTTAACGAGTCGGCTTTTTTGTTTATGGTTAACACAAATGTGTGTTTTTTCTTTAAATTATTTTATTTGATATCGTTTGGGTAAAATAATTCTGCTTGCTCCTATTTTAGCAATTTATATTCTTAACAGTTTATTTTACACCTTCAATAGCATCAATTTAAGTTTCTATAATCAGTTGGGGTAAATCCGGTATTTTTTTTAAACATTCGGTTGAAATGCTGTGGATACTTAAAACCTAATTCATAGGCAACCTGGCTGATTGATTTTTCTGAGTCCAAAATACGGTCTTTAGCGATTTCTATAAGTTTGAGCTGGATGTGGTCTATTGCAGATTTACCCGTTTCTTTTTTGATGAGATCTCCTAAATAATTAGCAGATAAGTTTAATTTTTCTGCAAAATAGGCAACCGAAGGAAGCCCCAATTTTTGAGGATTTTCTGTGTGAAAGTAGGTATTGAGTAATTTTTCAAAATTTGACAATACTCCCTGATTCAGATTCTCACGAGTAATAAACTGCCTGTCATAAAAGCGTTCACAGTAATTAAGCAGTAATTCTATGTTATTAGTAATGATTGTCTTGCTGTGTTTGTCTATTGCTTGGTCCAGTTCATAATCTATTTTGGAAAAAAGGTCTAGAATGATTTGTTGTTCCTTTTCTGAAATATGCAGAGCTTCGTTCAGTTCATAGGAAAAGAAAGAATATTGATGAATTTTTGCAGCCAGAGGGGTTCCTTTGATAAACTCTGGGTCAAAAAGCAAAGCATTTCCTTTTGGATTATAATCCTGCTGACTTTTTATTCCCACGACCTGTCCCGGTCCCATAAAAACCATTGTTCCTTCGTCATAATCGTACGTGTTTCTCCCATATTTTAATTCTCCGCAATTCACACCTTTTAGAAAAACGGCATAAAAAGCAAAACTAAATTTACCGTTAGCTAATGGTTTAGCTGTCGCACTATCAAAAGCGGTAATTAGGGGATGTCTGGTTTTGACTTCTTTTAAGGCATTGTATTGTGATATAGTTTCTACTTTAAGAATATCTTTCATGAGTGCGTACATCTTAATTCCTGAAACAAATATACCATTCAGATATGTAGAAAATTAGCCTAAAAGACCTAATCAGTAAAAATGGTAAGCAACACCGTAATTTGTATACCCTTATAAATCTGTTGATTGAGGATATTTGTTGGTGTAAAAATTTGAATTATGAAAAAGAGAATATTAGGAAACGGACTCGAAGTCTCAACTCTGGGATTGGGATGTATGGGATTAAGTTTTGGCTATGGCCCAGCTACAGAAAAGAACGAGGCCATAAAACTTATTCGGGAAGCATATGATCAGGGAATTAATTTTTTCGATACCGCTGAAGCCTATGGTCCTTTTGAAAATGAAAAGCTACTGGGCGAAGCGCTTGCACCGTTTAGAAAAGACGTGGTAATTGCGACCAAATTCGGCTTTAAAGAAGGTGAACCCGGTAAGGGATTAAATAGTCATCCCGATAGAATAAGAAAGGTTGCCGAAGAATCCTTAAAAAGACTAAATACCGATGTGATTGATCTATTCTATCAACACCGTGTTGACCCTGATGTGCCCATAGAAGAAGTGGCCGGAACGGTGAAAGATTTGATTCAGGAAGGAAAAGTAAAACATTTCGGGCTGTCTGAAGCCGGAGTAGAGTCTATCAGGAAGGCACACGCGGTTCAACCGGTAACAGCGCTGCAGAGTGAATATTCCCTGTGGTGGCGAGAGCCCGAAAAAGAAATCATTCCTACTCTAGAAGAATTGGGCATTGGCTTTGTGCCATTTAGTCCGCTGGGGAAAGGTTTTTTAACAGGCAAGATTGATGAGAAAACCGAGTTTGCTAAAGATGATTTTAGGAATATCGTACCGCGATTTAACGAGGAAAACAGAAAGGCCAATCAAGCGCTGGTTAAACTACTGGGTAAAATCGCCGAAGAAAAAGATGCCACTTCGGCGCAAATCGCTCTGGCCTGGTTGCTTCATCAAAAGCCATTTATCGTCCCTATTCCTGGAACTACGAAACTGCATCGCTTAAACGAGAATATAGGAAGCGCTGATATTATACTGAGCGCAGAGGATTTAAAGAAAATTGAGCAGGCTTTAGAGCAAATCGATGTGCAGGGAGCACGCTACCCAGAGCAAATGCAGAAAATGATCAATAATTAATTTAAAGTTTAAAACAGATTAAATGAATGTAAAAACAAGAATTACAGGAATCTTTTTAATCCTGGTTAGCCAATTTAGTTTTGCTCAGGACACCATTACAGAAAAGGAAGTAAAAGAACTTTCTAAATCAAAATGGCAGTGGATGGCAGATAAAGATGTTGATAAACTTAATGAACTGTTTGATGATGATTCGCGGTTTGTGCACATGAGCGGTACCTGGGACAAGGAGCGCGAACTGGAAATTATAAAGTCTGGTAGTATCTGGTATAAAAAAGCCGATGTGCATGATGTGGTGGTAAAGACCTTTGGTAACACTGCGATCCTTTGGAACCGCATTACGCTTACTGCTTTTGTTAGGGGAAGTGATGTTACAACCGAATTTACGGTGACTGAAATCTATCAAAATCAAAAGGATTCCTGGAAGCTTTTAGATCTTACCTTCAGCAGTGTCAGGGACACGCATGAAATTGTACACTAAAAAATATAGACATGAGATATGCAACGATAACCAGAGGTTTGTGCGCTGTTTTTATGATCATGATCAGTACTCAGATAACTGCTCAGGATACCGCAACAGAAACCGAAATTAAGGAACTTTCTGCTAAGAAATGGCAATGGATGGCCGATAAGGAGGCTGATAAACTTGCCGAATTATTTCATGATAAAGCGCAGTTTGTACATATGGGTGGCAGCTGGGGTAAAGAACAGGAAGTTGAGATCATAAAAAGTGGCGGTATTTGGTACAAAAACGCCGATATTCATAAGGTTTCGGTAGATATTATCGAAAATACAGCCATTGTATTGAGCAACATCACGCTGCTGGCTGTTGTGGGCGGCAATGAAGTTTCTCACCGGTTTATAGTTACAGAGGTTTATGTGAAAGAGAATACGAGCTGGAAACTGGCAAACCTTTCGTTTGTGAATCAACTTATGGGTCCGCCGGGAGAGCATTAGGCATACTCAGTTTCTTATACTTTAGATATGAAAACAATATTTTTTTTCGCACTAACCCTATGCGTAGGTATGACGATGCAGACGCAGCAAACAGGAGATGATGATTTGATTTCAGCCAAATCCCCCAAGGCGGAAATACCTGTTATTTCTGATTATGAAAAAATATTGATTGTGTATTTATCGCGAACAAATAATACTAAGGCTGTAGCCAAAATGATTCAGGCAAGAGCAGGAGGTGACTTGGTAGCATTAGAATTGCAGGATCCTTATCCTGAAAATTATCAGGAAATCGTAGCCCGGGTGGCTGAGGAAAACGAGACCGGCTTTTTACCACCGCTAAAAACCAAGATTGACAACCTAGGTTATTATGACACGGTCTTCATCGGTTTTCCTACATGGGGGATGCAGCTGCCATCACCTATAAAAAGTTTTTTAACTGAAAATGACCTTTCTGGGAAAACCGTTATTCCCTTTAATACCAATGCCGGTTACGGTCTGGGAAGCAGCATTAGAACGATAAAATCTTTGTGTCCAGATTCAGAAATACTCGAAGCATTTTCAGTAGAAGGAGGTATTGAAAGGGATGGGATCCTTTTTGTGATGGAAGGAGACAGGGCAGAAGAGGTAGATGCGCAGGTGAGCCTATGGTTAGAGAAAATAGATATTCTGAAAAATAAGAATTAATATGAAATACTAAATACCCATAAAACTAAATTCTTTGACCATCGGGACGCAGAGCGTGTAGAGCGGTTTGCAGATCGCTCATTGTATATTTTTTAAATGTTGATCTAAAGCTTTTGTAGTGCCCCAACAGAAGTTTGACTGAATTTGGCTATATTTAATAACATTGACTAATACTTTATATCATGATTTCATTAAATGTAAATAATAAGGCTGTACAGGTAGATGTTGACCCAGAGACTCCATTATTATGGGTTTTGCGGGACCATCTTAACCTTATGGGAACAAAGTATGGCTGCGGTGTGGCACAATGTGGTGCTTGTGTTGTGCATCTGGATGGAGAGGCGGCACGCTCTTGCGTAACAAAGGTAAAACGCGCAGAGAACAAGAAAGTAGTTACTATTGAGGGATTGGCAGAAAACCATGATCATCCCGTGCAACAAGCATGGGCCGAAGTTGATGTACCGCAATGCGGGTACTGTCATAGCGGCCAGATTATGTCAGCCGCAGTATTATTGCGGGAAAATCCCAATCCCACTGATGAGGATATAGATATTTCAATGTCTGGAAATATCTGTCGTTGCGGCACCTACTCACGTATACGAAAAGCCATTCACCGTGCTGCAGAGATTAACAGCAGCACCACCTGATTTTTCGAGCTATCCAGTCATATTATACTTAAGAAGTCATGAGCAACACTACAACCCACCCCTCTTTTTTTAAAAGTCAAAAATTCCTGGGAATTCTTATCATCCTATTGATCGCCGGGATTTCGGTAAGTATGAGCCGTACCGGTTTTATCCATAAAGATTCAGAATATGTAATGCTTCGCCAAGAGCAACAGGATAGCGTTGCTTCTAAAGAAGCATTTAAAAAAGTGTATACAGTACTTATGCATCCCAGGTGTCTAAATTGCCATCCCTCTGGTGATGTGCCTTTGCAGGGAGATGATAGTCACTTACATGGTATGTCTCCCCACAGGGGAAAAGATGGTAAAGGAATGTATGCCATGAGGTGCACTAATTGCCATCAAAATATGAATTCTCCCGGTTTACATGCACCACCTGGAAATCCTGAATGGCATTTGCCCCCGGCAGATATGAAAATGGTATTTCAGGGAAGATCAGTTTCTGAACTCGCTAGACAATTGGTAGATAAATCTAAGAACGGAAATAAAACTATTGAAGATCTTATAGAACACGCAGATGATACGCTGGTGAAAGCAGGTTGGAAACCAGCGGAAGGTTTAGCACTTCCACCTCTTAGTCATAAGGAATTTAAAGATGCCTGGATTACCTGGCTGGAAAATGGAGCCTATGCTCCGGATGATTCTAAATAACTAAACCTATAGAAATTATAAAGGGACTTATTTTCAGTCCCTTTATTTCTCTCACCATACTACTATTAGGAAACTTCTTCCATAAAAGGATGATTATAAAATCTCCTGTTTTTGGCTCTTGAAAGTGCATTGGTATATGCCGCAAATATAGGTGGAAAAGGAGGTTCCCCTAATCCCGTAGGATCCTGACCGTTATTTACAAAATGAACTTCAATGTCTTTAGGAGCTTCATTTATCCTGATCATTTTATAATTATAAAAATTGCTTTTTTGCGGGACACCATCCTTAAAGGTCATCTTCCCAAACATTGCGTTTCCTAAACCATCTGTTACGGCGCCTTCAACCATATTTTTAGCAGCATCTTTGTTGACTACAATACCGCAATCAACTGCACTGTAAATTTTATCAAAGACCAGCTTATCATTTTCTAATTTCAGGTCTACTACATGCGCAACATAGGAGTTATGACAATAATACGCTGCAACGCCCCGATAAACACCTGTTTTTGGAGAATCCCAATTTGATTTTTCCCTTACCAGCTTTAATACCTCCATATATCTTTCGGCATCATAATCATTATCTTTCCCTACAGGAGTGCTTTTTGCCTTATTAAATAATTCAATTCTGAAGTCTATTGGGTCTTTGCCTGCAGCAATCGCTACTTCATCTAAAAAAGCCTGTTCTGATGCACCCATAAAATTTGACCTTGGTGCGCGAAAAGCTCCTATAGTTATGTTAGAATTGATTTCCCAGGATTCTGCCACATAATTGTCTACAGCCCCGGCAGGAAATCTATTTTCGTGAATGGGACTTTCAGGAATTCCCCCGCCATTAATATGATAAGCTGTAAGATTATTGTTCTCATCAAGAGCCGCTCTAAATTTTATGTGATATGCCGGGCGATAAATGCCATAGGTCATATCTTCCTCCCGTGTATAAAAAAGTTTTACGGGACTTTTAATTTTTTGAGATATCACTGCGGCTTCTACCAGTTCATGAGAGTAAGCTCTTCTCCCAAAACCACCTCCCATGCGGGTCATAATGATTTCTATATTTTCTTTATTCATCCCCAGTCTGGTTGCCACCGTATCTTCAATTAACTGAGGTGCCTGTAAGGGGCCCGCAACTATTGCTTTGTCTGATGTTACATTTGCAAAGAAATTGATGGGCTCCATAGCATTATGAGCAAGAAAGGGAGCGGTATAGGTGCTTTCAATAATTTTTGCTGCATTCTTAAAAGCTTCTTCGGGATTACCATCTTTTCGCAGTTCTTTTGCAGGTTCATTAGATTTGGCCTGCATTTGTTCCATATGTTTTTCGGTGCTCTCTAATCCTGCCGGGACGATCTTTTCAGATTTATTGCCAAAAACACTCATTTTTTGAGTGTATTCATCAAATAGTTCCCATTCTAACTTCAAAGCTTTTTTTGCCTGCATCACCTGCCAGGTACTGTCGCCCACGACTACAGCAAGTTTATTAAAAGTAACCGTATCAAAAATGTTTTGCTCATAATCATCTTTATAAACATCAATGGTAAAAACATCTGTAATGCCGGGCATATTTTTTGCTTCAGAACCATCAATAGATTTCAATTTCATCCCAAAAGCAGGAGGATGAGCTATGGTTGCATATTTCATACCCTCCACCTTATAGTCCAGTCCAAACAGGGGCTTGCCACTCACAATTCCGGGGAGTTCTACATTTTTCTTGGAAGAACTAATTATGGTAAAATTTTCAGCTTTTTTTAGTTCTATTGTTTCCGGTACTTCTAATTTCGATGCTAGTTGCGCCACTTCACCATATTTGATGGTTTTTCCGCTGGAATGTGTAATCACGCCTTTTGCCGTGGTAATTTCAGAATCCGGCACATTCCATTGTTGTGCAGCTGCATTTATTAAAAGTAGTCGCGCTGTCGCGCCGGCAGTTCTTAGCGCATTCCAGCCTTGTCGCACAGACTGGCTACCTCCTGCGAATTGACGGGTGTACAAATCTGTGTTGAATGGCGCTTGCTCTACCACAACATCGTCCCAATCTACATCAAGTTCTTCTGCTACGATCATTGGCAATGACGTCTTAACATTCTGGCCAAATTCAGGGTTGGGAGCCATAATGGTCACGGTTCCGTCTTTAGCTATTTTTAGATAAGCATTGAGATTATACCATTCATCAGGAATTTGTGTAGAAGCAGATTCATTTGATTTTGAATAAAGAAGCCAGTTAAACCCAATCATCATTCCGCCACCTGCTAGGGCAGAGGTCTTCAAAAATGATCTCCTGTTTTGTGAAGTTTTTATTTGCGTCATAGCTTAAAATTTACCCGAATAATTTAAATCTCCAGAGTGACTCTACAAGTTAAGAAAATATGTAAGTATTTTAAATTGATCATATTAAATGTGTTGAAAATCAGTAAAATTGGTAAGTAAAACCGTAAAATGCAGTAGTAGAACTGTTTTTATATAGCCAAATTTGAAGTTCTAATGCGCAAATGGCCATTACTTAACAAATATATTTTTAAGATGAAAACCAGTCCAATATTTTTGAGTTTCATTTTTATACAAACTTTAATTTTCTCGGGTCATAGCCAGACAAAATCAGGTTTAAGTGACGCGGAATTAAGCATGGCTAAAATTTCTGCTTTAACGGCTATTGGCGATCTTGATAATTTGGATGTTGCCTTGAATAAAGGCTTAGATAATGGTCTCACGATAAATCAAATTAAAGAGGAGCTTGTGCATCTTTATGCATATTCTGGTTTTCCACGCAGTCTTATGGCTATAAATACGTTAATCCCTGTTCTTGAAAAAAGAAAGAAAGATGGGATAGAGGATAAAGTTGGTGAAGAACCCACAGCAGTAGAAGGAGATGATAAATACCAATTAGGTAAGAATGTTTTAGCAGATTTAACCGGAGTTAAAGACAGACCGAAAGAGGGTTATGCAGAAGCGGTGCCGATCATCGAAGTATTTCTGAAAGAACATCTTTTTGCTGATATTTTTAAACGAGGTGTTTTAACGTACAGAGAACGGGAGATTATCACGGTATCAGCTCTAATTAGTCTGGGGAATTTAGAGCCAATGGCTCGCGGACATATGAGTATAAGTATGCGTTTGGGCATAAGTGAATCTCAAATTTCAGATATTTTAAATATGATTGCAATAGAGATTGATTTAGAAAAGGCAAATAAAGGAAAAGTTTTGTTGTCTGAGATAACTTTGAATAAAGCGTTGAATTCATCGATTAAAACGAAAAATGATAATAGTGATAAGATCTTTCCAAAAGGTGAGAAAATAAACACTCCTGTATTTACAGGCACTGCTTGGTTAACATCGCTGGTAGAAGCAGATGATGTAAATACAATTGCTGCCGGTGTTGTGACTTTTGAACATGGCGCCAGAACTTTCTGGCACCAACACCCTGCGGGTCAAATTATTCTAGTATTATCTGGTGAAGGTTATTACCAGGAAGAAGGAGGGAGCAAAAAAACACTTCAAAAGGGAGATGTAATTAAATGCCCGCCTAATTTAGCTCATTGGCACGGTGCAAGTTTAGATAGGGAATTTGTTCAAATAGCTATAACGGGAAGAGAGAATGGTCCCACCCAATGGTTTAAGGGAGTATCAGATAATCAATATTTAGGAAACTAATTTTAGTTTCTGTTACTGGCAGACATCGGGTGGTACTACAATGCCTTTAAACGCTGTCTTTTGTATAGTCTGGCCCTACAGTTCTTGTTTATTGATCACCGGGATTATGCTAATCATTTCCATCATCCGGTGGATATAAGTCTGCAAATCTCTATTCTTTCCTGCCTAAGGGTTCGCTCATGAGCTTTTGTATTTCATTAAGGGTCCCTGCCCCATATCCTTGTTTTTAGCTTTTCTGTTTTCGTTTGTAAATAGTTTAATACAAGAATTATTCAAATATTTAATCATTATAATTTGAATTTTCTAATATCTACTGTATGTTTGTGTAATCGATTACATTTTTTAAGAAATCGATTTCGTAAACACTTTATTTAAGAATGGCCGGTATTCGTTTTTCAAAGTTCTTTTTTATCATTTGCATTATTGCTTTTGGCTCATGTGACCAAAAGGGAAATAGTAGCAAAAATTCTATTGCAGAAAATTCTACTCCCATAAAAGAAGAGCAATGGTCTGTACGAATGGCTAATTCTATAATGAAGCGCAATACAAGTGCTTTTCAAATCGATCAAAAAAAGGAACCTAAATGGGATTATGTTCACGGACTTGTTCTTTTAGCGTTTCAACAGCTTTCAGATAAAACAGGAGATGAGAAATATTATGATTATGGAAAAACTTATGTTGATACACTTGTTCAAAGTGATGGTTCTATAACACGATACAAATTTGAGGATTACAACATAGATATGATCAATGCAGGTAAATTGCTGTTTGACATCTATGATAAAACAGAAGATGCGAAATATTTAAAAGCGATGCAATTGTTGCGCAGGCAATTAGAAGAAGCTCCACGTACTTCTCAAGGTGGCTTTTGGCATAAGAAAAGGTACCCTGATCAAATGTGGCTTGATGGCTTGTATATGGGCGCGCCTTTTTATGCGCAGTACACTTCTAAGTTTGAAAATGGAAAAAAACTTGACGATGTTGCAAAGCAGTTTGAGTTAATTGAGGAGCATGCAAAAGATACTGCCACTGGTCTACTGTATCACGGCTGGGATGAAAGTAAAGAACAAAAATGGGCAGATTCACAAACTGGCACTTCGCCTAATTTTTGGTCCCGCTCTTTGGGATGGTATGCTATGGCATTAGTTGATGTGCTTGAATATTTCCCGGAAGATCACCCTAAACATCCAGAATTAGTTGATTATTTAAATCAACTGGCAGTGGCTGTTGAGAAAGTTCAGGATGAATCTGGCCTTTGGTATCAGGTGCCTAATATGGGTGAGCGAGAAGGTAATTATCTGGAAGCTTCCGGAAGTGCTATGCTGGCGTACGCTTTGGCAAAAGGGGCTAATAACGGGTATTTACCTGATCATTACTTAAATGTAGCTAATAAAGCCTTTGACGGTTTAGTTGAAAAACTTATCGTCGTAAATGATGACGGCACTATAACGATCACCCAAGCTTGTGCTGTAGCAGGTTTAGGAGGCGATCCTTATCGCGATGGTTCATACGAGTATTATATAAACGAAAGAAAACAGGATAATGACCCTAAAGCAACCGGTCCTTTTATTTTGGCTGCACTTCAACTTAATAGATAAAACAAATAATAAATGAAAACCAATTTACTTATCGCGGCATTCACATTGAGTTCTCTTATTGCTTGTAAGGAAAAAGAAACTCAAAAACAAGATTCGGCTCAAGTAGAAGAGACTGCTAATGAGCCTGCAACTTATGCAGAGATTTCTATTAAAGAAGGTGGAAGCTGGAACGAGCAGGAACGCACCTATCAGGATGGTACATTTAAAAATGTAGACTCTTTAGACTTACCCGCACTTCATACAGATCACTCCTGGTACATAAGATATGAAGGTCCCGGGTGGGAAAATAAGAACATAGCCTATCGTTTATATCTTGACTGGAGAAATGCCATTGATATTTTTGGAAAAAAAGCAGACACACTTGTCTTGCCTTACGTAGGCCAGGATAATTTTGATTCGTATCATGAGCCGGCTCCCTGGGGACAGGATATTCTTAAAGCCGGAAAATCTCTGGGAATTGGTGGTTACGGGAGATATACAGGAGATACTATAGCGCATTTTAATTCCGTAGATCAAACTAAGGTTAAAGTGGCCAATGCTGATGCAAAATCAACTGTGACTATAGATTATACGGGTTGGAAAACCGGAAGTGTAACTACCGATTTACAGACCGTTTTAAGCATTTTTCCGGAAGGCACTTTTACTAAAATTGAATTAACTCCGGGTTCAGAAATTGACGGACTGGCAACCGGCATCGTAAAATTTAAAGATATTCCCCTTATGCAGGAAACCAGTGCTTCCGGAGATTGGGCATATATCTCTACCTATGGTGCACAAACTCTGGTGAGTGATGAAGATTTACTGGGCATGGTGATTTTTTATAAAACCTCTCAGCTGCAGGAAATAACAGACGGACCTCATGATAACTTGTTGATTTTCAAACCTACAACTGAAAAGATCACCTATTATATTTCCGGGTCATGGAATGGTCAAAAAGAGGGAATTCCAGATGAAGAAGGCTTTAAAACAGATCTGGATAAAAAATTAAAAGATCTGGATAATAAAGGAATGCTGGAGTAGCAAGAACAAACTTAAAAAACGCCTAAAATGCGCTAAAATCGGTTAATTTTGAGTAAAAATCAGATTTAACCCGAAGTATAGTTCTAAAATTAAAGTTTACCTGTAAATAGCTCGTGAACTTAGTTGCGGGTGGTTAATTTTAAAAAAATATATAAAACAATGACAAATTCAGAATTCAGATACGCACATCACCCCAACGATGTAAAAAAATATACTACTCAGGAATTGCGAGAGCACTTTTTAATTCCCGAATTATTTAAAGACGACGAGATCAACCTGACCTATTCTATGTACGATCGCTTTATTGTGGGAGGAGCATTTCCGGTAAGCAAACCCATTAAACTGAAAACCATCGACGAACTTAAAGCCGAAAACTTTCTGGATCGTCGCGAGTTGGGAATCATAAACGTGGGCGGAACGGGAACCGTGACCGTAGATGGTGAGAAATATACATTAGCAAACAAAGAAGCGCTCTATGTAGGGCAGGGAAAAAAAGAAGTAATCTTTGAAAAATCAGGTGCAGAACAACCGGTTTTTTACCTCAATTCGGCACCTGCGCATCACGCTTTTCCTACCAAAAAAGTGGGTAAAGAAGATGCAGAGGTTATTGAGCTGGGAGATGCAAAATATGCAAACAAGCGTATTTTAAATAAACTCATTGTAAACAGTATTGTCGAGACCTGCCAGTTGCAAATGGGTATGACAGAGCTTGTAGAAGGCAATGTCTGGAACACCATGCCCCCGCATACGCACGAGAGAAGGATGGAGGCTTATTTCTATTTTGATCTTGAAGAAGGGCAAAGCGTGAGCCATTTTATGGGTCAGCCGGATGAAACACGCCACATTTTCCTTCAAAATCATCAGGCGGTGCTTTCACCGGAGTGGTCTATTCATGCAGGAGCGGGAACAACAAGTTACACCTTTATCTGGGGAATGGCAGGAGAAAATCTTGATTATGGCGATATGGATAAAGTAGCGGTTGACGCTCTTAAATAAGCGATGATGGATTTATTCAGCTTAAAAGGAAAAACAGCTTTAGTCACAGGATGCAAAAGAGGGATTGGCTTCGCTATGGCGGAAGCTTTAGCTGAAGCAGGAGCAGATATTTTAGGTGTTTCGGCAAGTTTAGAGACAAAGGGGTCGCAAATTGAAAAAGCGATAGAGGCAACAGGACAGAAATTTACCGGTTATCAATGTGATTTTTCAGACAGAAAATCACTTTACGTTTTTATTGAAAAAGTAAAGTCAGAACATACCCAGATAGACATTCTGGTCAATAATGCGGGGACTATTTTAAGAGCTCCGGCAGCAGAACATCCTGATGAATATTGGGATAAAGTAATAGAAGTCAATCAGAATGCACAGTTTATTTTAAGTCGGGAGATTGGTAAGGAAATGATCAAAGGAGGAAAGGGGAAAATTATTTTCACGGCTTCTTTACTCACCTTTCAGGGTGGTATAACCGTTCCCGGTTATGCGGCTTCAAAAGGCGCTATTGGTCAGCTTACCATGGCTTTGTCTAACGAGTGGGCTGGAAAAGGTGTGCAGGTAAATGCTATTGCACCGGGCTATATTGCGACAGATAATACTGAAGCATTGCGCGATGATCCGGATAGAAGCGCTTCTATTTTAGGAAGAATTCCTGCCGGAAGGTGGGGCGAACCACAAGATTTTAAAGGACCGATCGTGTTTCTGGCTTCTGCAGCAAGCGATTATATGAGCGGTCATGTAATGACCGTAGATGGTGGGTGGATGGGCAGGTAAAAACCTCCCTTAATCACTTGAAAAACGGCAAAAAAGTATAGAAAAATGAACACAGCAGAGACATTAACAAACGTAAAAAAAACGTTTATCAAAGACAATTTTTTACTTCAGAATAAATATGCAGAGGAGTTGTATTTTAAGTATGCGGCACCACAACCTATAATTGATTATCACTGTCATCTTTCGCCAAAAGAGATAGCACAGGATAGGATTTATGATAATATTTCACAGGTATGGATCGCGGGAGATCATTATAAATGGCGCGCGATGCGCACGATGGGCGTTGACGAAAGATTTATAACGGGAGATGCCTCTGATGAAGAAAAATTTCTCGCCTGGGCGAAAACGGTTCCGCATACATTGCGCAATCCGCTTTATCACTGGACGCATCTGGAGTTAAAGCGCTATTTTGGTATTGATGAACTGCTTAATGAAAAAACAGGACCGGCAATTTATAAATCGGTAAACGAGCAGCTTCAGCAGCCAGAAAATAGTTGCCGCGGTTTGCTTACTCAAATGAATGTGGAAACCGTTTGCACTACAGAAGATCCTATAGATACTTTAGAATTTCATCAGGAACTTTCAAAATCAGATTTTCAGGTCAAAACGAGCACGGCATTTCGCCCTGATAAAGCGATTATCATTGAGGCTGAAGGCTACACAGATTATCTCAAAGAATTAGGTAGATCTGCAGATATAAACATAGAATCTTATACAGATCTGCAGGAGGCTTTACGCAAGCGCATTGTTTACTTTAACGATAATGGCTGTAAACTGTGTGATCACGGACTTAACTATGTTTCTTACGAAAAGTTTACAGATGCTGAAGTTCAACATATTTTCAGCAAAAAACTTAAAGGAGAATCAATTACCGCTAAGGAAGCAGAACAGTTTAAGACAGCAATATTGCTTTTTCTTAGTGAAAACTACCATGAATTTGGTTGGGTACAGCAATTTCATCTAGGTGCTTTGCGAAATAATAATAAGCGCATGTTGATTAGTTTAGGGCCGGATACAGGTTGGGATTCTATTGCAGATTATAAGCAGGCCGAATCACTTTCTGCATTTTTAAATGAACTGAATAGTAAAGATAAACTTACTAAAACCATACTCTACAATCTGAACCCTGCAGACAATGCCATTTTTGCTACGATGATTGGCAATTTTAATGACGGAAGCGTAAAAGGTAAAGTACAGTTTGGTTCAGGATGGTGGTTTCTCGATCAGAAGGACGGTATTATTGATCAACTTAATGCCTTGTCTAATATGGGATTGGTTAGCTGTTTTGTGGGTATGTTGACAGATAGCCGCAGCTTTTTGTCATTTCCCCGGCATGAATATTTCAGACGTGTGCTGTGTAATTTGTTCGGTCAGGAAATGGAAAGCGGTGAGTTGCCTGATGATATTGAATTAGTAGGTAAAACGATCGCAGATATAAGCTATAACAACGCAAAAGAGTACTTCAACTTTTAGTAGTTACAGTATATTAGAATTAATAGCATACAAAGTAAAAACTGCCTGAATTACCGGTAATGTATATCAGGCACAGGAAACCTTTTGCGTTTGACCGAGAAAAAATACATTCATGAAGATTAGAACATCATATTTTTTAAGAGCTGTAACCTTGATTTTACTTATAGGTGTTCTTGTTGGTTGTGAAGAACAAGCTAAAGGTAAAGTCATAAAGCTGGCTCACGGTTTAGACGTAACACATCCGGTACATAAGGCAATGGTTTTTATGGGTGAGCGTCTCAAAGAAAAATCGGGTGGCACCTTGTCTTTAGATATTTATCCCAGTCAGCAGTTGGGTTCTGAGCGTGAGTGTCTGGAGTTGCTTCAGATAGGAAGCTTAGGCATGACTAAGGTATCGACCGGGGTTTTAGAGAATTTCGCCCCGAGCTTAAAAGTTTTTGGTTTACCCTTTTTATTTCGCGACAGCGAGCATCGATTTAATGTTCTGGAAGGAGATATAGGTGAAAAATTGCTGGACGCCAGTATATCAAAACGGCTGAAAGGATTGACCTTCTATGACGCCGGCAGCCGCAGTTTTTATAGTAAAGTGCCTATAAATTCTCCTGGTGATCTAAAAGGGTTAAAGTTGCGGGTTATGGAAAGTCAGACAGCAATGAACATGGTTAAAAATCTGGGAGGATCACCCACGCCTATTGCCTGGGGTGAGTTATATACCGCATTACAACAGGGAGTTGTAGATGGTGCAGAGAATAATCTACCCAGTTTTTACCTCTCCAGGCATTATGAAGTATGTAAATATTATGTGCTTGATGAGCACACCGCACTGCCTGACGAATTATTGATAAGCACAGTGATCTGGAACAAACTGACACCTCAGGAACAGCAATGGGTAAAAGAAGCAGCTGTAGAATCGGCGGAATATGAAAAAGTGATCTGGCATGAGGCAGAAATGGAAGCGCTGGCGGAAATTAAAAAAGCAGGTGTCGAGGTAATAACTCCTGAAAAGAATGCTTTTAGAGAACGGGTTAAACCCATGTATGATGAATTTGAATTAGACCCTGCTATGAAAGAGCTTATAGAAGAAATACAGGCAGTAAAATAACATGGAATGAAAGCAAAACTAGATAAAATACTAGGCGGATTTTTAGTCTTTTTAATGGCAATGATCGTACTGGCTGTTTTGTGGCAGGTATTTTCAAGATATGTGTTACAGGCTGCCAGTTCATTTACAGAAGAGGTTGCTCGCTATTTGCTTATCTGGATTGGTATTTTGGGAGCGGCATACGCTTCGGGACAGCAGGATCATCTGGCGATTAATATTCTTCCGCCTAAATTATCTCCTGCTAACCGCATAAAACTTCGCATTGGTATTAATATTCTCATCATATTATTCAGCATACTGGCTTTAATTATAGGAGGAGGAAACCTGGTGTATGTTAATTATGAACTGGGGCAATACTCAGCAGCTTTGGGATTACCATTAGGATTTGTCTATATGGTGTTGCCCATAAGCGGTGTATTGATCGTCTTTTATAAAGTTATCGAGTTGGCTAACCCTAAAAAGTATTTGGTATGATGATAGAGATTTTAATACTTGTTGTAGTATTCTTTCTGCTGCTAAGTATTGGTGTTCCGGTTGCCTGGTCTATTGGTATTTCCTGTTTGGTAACCATCATGGTTTCTATAGACTCTTTAGCTTCATTTACAACGATAGCGCAGCGTATGGCTACGGGACTTGACAGTTTTTCGCTGCTCGCGATACCGCTTTTTGTCCTCGCCGGGCAGATCATGAACCAGGGAGGGATCGCCCTCCGGCTCATTAATTTTGCCAAGGCTTTGATAGGTTCGCTACCGGGCGGGCTCATTTATGTAAATGTGATTGCTGCAATGTTATTTGGTGCTATTTCAGGGTCTGCAGTAGCTGCAACTTCTGCCATAGGAGGTATTTTAGGACCGTTTATGGAAAAAGAGAATTACTCAAAAGAATTTGGTGCAGCTATTAATATCACATCATCCACTACAGGATTGATTATTCCGCCTTCTAACGTACTCATTGTGTATTCTCTGGCAAGCGGCGGAGTTTCTATAGCCTCTTTATTTTTAGCAGGATATATTCCGGGGATTTTAATGGGGCTTGCTTTGATGCTAACAGCTTCTTTCTGGATCAAAAAGAAAAAATATCCACCGGGACCATCGAGTTCTCTTAACAAAATAGGAAGAACTTTTTTAGATGCTTTCCCCAGTTTGTTACTGCTTGTGGTGGTAATAGGCGGTATAGTGACCGGTATTTTTACAGCAACAGAAGCTTCAGGTATTGCCGTGCTATATACGCTTGTATTGTCATTTGCTTATAGAGAACTTCACGTATCAAAACTATACAGTATCTTTTTAAGCTCTGTAGGCACAACTGCAATTGTAATGCTTCTTATCGCGACATCTATGAGTATGTCGTGGGTAATGTCTTTTGAGAATATTCCGCAAACAGTGAGTGAGGCACTTTTAGGGTTAAGTGATAATAAAATAGTGATACTCATTATCATCAATGTGTTACTGCTTTTTGTAGGCACCTTTATGGATATGACACCTGCTGTGCTCATCTTTACGCCTATCTTTTTACCGGTAGTGATCAATCTGGGAGTAGACCCCGTACAATTTGGTATTATGATGGTGATGAATCTCTGTGTAGGATTGTGCACACCACCGGTAGGCGCAGTGCTTTTTATAGGAGTGGGAGTTGCAAAAACTACCATACAAAAGATTATGAAACCGCTTATACCGCTGTATGTCGTTATGGCGATTATATTATTGCTGGTGACTTTTATTCCTGCTATTAGCCTGTGGTTACCACAATTATTTGAATAAAATAGAAGATTATTTAAGAATGGAGACTATGCAAGTACTTAACAGAAAGAATACTGGTATTACTAAAAGATTACCCATAAAGGTTATTCAATATGGCGAGGGAAATTTTCTGCGCGGTTTTGCTGATTATATCATCGATAAATTAAACAAAGAAGCCGATTTTAATGCCGGTGTGGCGGTTATTCAGCCGCGAGCGGGAGGTAAAGTGCAACGACTGGTAGATCAGGATTGTTTGTATAATCTTTTTTTAAAAGGAATTAAAAACGGAAAGGAAACCGAAGAAATACACACAATTTCCTGCATTCAGCAAGGAATTGATCCTTATGTAAATTATGAGGCACATCAGGCTTTGGCAGAAGAAGAATCCCTGCAGTTTGTGATCAGTAACACGACCGAAGCCGGTATCGCCTACAATGCTGAAGATGCTATGCTGGAAGATGCGCCGCATACGAGTTTTCCGGCTAAAGTAACGGCTTTGCTGTATAGACGTTTTCAATATTTTAAAGGAGCTGCAGATAAAGGGCTGACGATTATACCTTGCGAACTTATAAACCAAAATGCAGATACTTTAAAGAAAATAATTTTACAGTATGCAGCGCAATGGGAGTTAGGTGCCGAATTTACAACATGGGTTGAGCAGCATAACAGTTTTCATAATACGCTTGTAGATCGCATCGTGCCGGGATATCCTAAAGACGACATAGAAGCCTATCAAAAACAGCTGGATTTTAAAGATAATATCCTTGTTTCTGCCGAAGTTTATCTGCTTTGGGTTATAGAAGGCGATGAAAAATTAAAAGCTAAAATTCCGCTTGAGAAGATTGATGAAAACATACTTATAGTCAAAGATTTGCAGCCGTATCGTACACTTAAAGTGCGTATTTTAAACGGTGCTCACACGACTATGGTTCCTTTTTCTCTTCTGTATGGGAATACGACAGTAAAAGAAAGTGTTGATAACGCATTTACGGGAAAATTTATAAAAGAGGCGGTTTTTAATGAGATCATTCCCACCCTAGATATGTCTAAGGAAGAATCAAACGCTTTCGCGGAAGCTGTTTTTGACCGATTTAGAAACCCTTTTATAAAACATCAGCTTTCCAGTATAGCATTGAACAGCATTTCAAAATTTAAAGTACGTGTTCTGCCCAGTTTACTTGCTTTTCATCAAAAATACAATCGATTACCAATTAATCTTACCTTTGCCTTAGCATGCTTAATTCGCTTTTATAAAGGTAGTTGGCGCGGGGAAGACCTTCCTGTAGATGATGACCCAGCGGTAATAGCAATTTTTGAAGAGGCATGGAGTACAGAAAATACATCAACCGTAGCTAAAAATATCCTTAAAAATCGGGAGTTTTGGGGTGAAAATCTGGCTAAAATACCCGATTTTCAGGCTAATATAGTAAATGCCTTAGAGCTAATAGAAGAAGAAGGTGTGGAGATGGGATATAAAAAATTTGCCGCTCAGTTTGAGCAAGTCTAAATTTAAGGATAATGAAAAAGCTGATAAAGGTACATCCGGATGATAATGTAGCAGTGGTGCTGGCAGACCTTTTTGTGGGGGATACAGTTGATTTTGAAGGAAAAAAGGTCATAATTCAATCAGACAGCAAAGCAAAACATAAAATTGCGCTGACAGATTTTATGCCCAACGATCCTATTTATATGTATGGCGTTTTAGTGGGCAAAGCGCTTAGTGCCATACCTTATGGCGGCTTACTAACAACTGAAAATGTAAAGCACGAGGCTAATAGTGTTTCACAGAGAACACAATCTATATCCTGGCAAGCACCCGATATTGCTAAGTGGAAAGAACGCACTTTTATGGGTTATCACAGAGAAGATGGCCAGGTGGGAACCGCAAATATTTGGTTGTTTTTTCCGCTGGTATTTTGTGAAAACCGAAATATAGAATTACTTAAAGACGTATTTGAGCAGGAATTGTCATTTCACAAGGCAAGCCGGGAAAGACAGCTGTTGCGTAATTTGATCAACGGTGTCCCTGAAGATACATTGATCGCCGAAGCCCAGGATGAGGATGCAATTTTTGATAATGTTCAGGTTAAGTTTATTACCCATCATGGTGGGTGTGGTGGTATACGGCAGGATTCGGTTTCTCTGTCAAGACTTTTGGCAGGTTATGTAAATAATCCTAATGTGGCCGGTGCAACGGTTTTAAGTCTGGGCTGCCAGAACCTGCAGATAGATATTTTCAAGAATGCATTGCACGCCATTAATCAGGATATTAAAAAACCTATTCTCATTTACGAGCAGCAAAAGGAAGGGACGGTTAATGAAATGCTCTCAAGAATTATCAAAGAATCTTTTGAAGGAATAAAAAAAGCAAATCAAATAAAAAGAAAACCCGCTCCCTTGTCTAAATTAAAAATGGGTTTGGAATGTGGTGGTTCAGACGGTTTTTCAGGAATTTCGGCAAACCCAGCTTTAGGTTATGCTTCAGATTTACTGGCAGCGCTGGGAGGTTCGCCAATATTGGCAGAATTCCCCGAATTATGCGGGGTAGAGCAGGAACTGGTAAACAGATGCGCAGATGACGAAACTGCCTTAAAGTTTATGAATCTAATGAAAGCCTATGAAAAAGCAGCCGTGGCTTCAGGATCGGGTTTTGATATGAATCCTTCTCCCGGAAATATAAAAGATGGGTTGATAACAGACGCGATGAAATCGGCCGGAGCAGCAAAAAAAGGTGGTACTTCAACCATTCAGGCAGTTCTGGATTATGGAGAATATGTCACAAAACCCGGCCTGAATCTTTTATGTACCCCGGGAAATGATGTAGAAAGTACCACCGCCATGGTAGGTTCCGGAGCTAATGTTGTAGTATTTACCACCGGTTTAGGCACACCTACAGGAAACCCGATTGCGCCCGTGTTAAAAGTCGCTTCAAATTCTACTTTGGCTAGGTGGATGCCGGATATTATTGATTTAGACAGCGGTGCGGTAGTAAGAGGAGAAAAAACTATTGAAGAAATGGGAGAAGAAATACTTGAATATGTAATTCAGGTAGCTAGTGGAGAAGTAGCAACTAAAGCAGATGTTTTAGGCCAGGATGATTTCATTCCCTGGAAACGCGGGGTGTCGCTATAACAACCATGAAATAATGAAAAAGAACGTACGCACAGGAATTATAGGATCAGGATATGCTGCACAATTTCACCTAGATGCATTGCAAAAGGTAAATGTTGCAGCAGTAGATGTAACCGGTGTTTATTCCCGAAATCCAGAGAACACTGAAAAATTTGCTTCTAAAAACGGACTTTCCTCTTTTACTTCTTTAGCAGAACTTATCGATGCCAGTGATGTTCTTCATGTTTGCACTTCGCCTGTCTCACATGAAGAAATCGCTTTACAGGTTCTTAAACGAGATAAAGATGTTATTATAGAAAAACCATTGACGGGATATTTTGGTTCTGGCGAAAATTTTAACGGTGAGACTTTTTCCAGAAAAGTGGGTCTTGAGCAAGCCGCTGCCAGTGTAAAGCGTATGCTGGAAGCAGAAAAAGCCAGTAAGGGCATGATTATGTATGCTGAAAATTGGATTTATGCTCCTGCTATTCAGAAGGAAAAGGAAGTTATTGAAAAAACTAAAGCCCAGATATTGTGGATTCAGGCGCAGCAGTCGCATTCGGGTTCTCATTCTTTAGATTACGGGAAGTGGAAATTTTCCGGAGGCGGCTCTTTAATGGGTAAAGGATGCCACCCGCTTTCTGCCGTTATTTATTTAAAAGCTGTAGAAGGAATTGTTTTAAATGGTAAACCTATTCGTCCAAAATCAGTTTCGTGTAAAACACATGCTATTACCAGACTTTCTGGTTTTAAAAATCAGGGTCACCTGAGAGATTCTTATACAGATGTAGAAGATCATGCCTCTGTACATCTTGTTTTTGAAGATGGTACTATTGCAGATATTGTTGCAAACGAGTTGGTACATGGTGGAGTGAAGAATTATCTGGAAGTGCATGCTAATAATCACAGAACCATTTGTAATCTCACGCCCAATAATGCCATGCAGACGTATAATCCTGTAGATGCTAATTTTGCAGATATTTATGTCTCTGAAAAAATAGGAACTAAACAAGGATGGTCAAACATGTCGCCAGATGAAAGCTGGTTTAATGGTTATCAACATGAGTTAGATGCTTTTTATAAAAGTCACCTCTCACGAGAAGAGGCAGAAAGCAATAGTCGGCTGGCAGCAGATGTAATCGTGACTATTTATACAGCTTATCTTTCAGCAGAGCGAAAAGGAGAAGAAGTTACTATTGAACTTGAACATTGATTTTGTGACGGGATTAAATTCTAACCTTTCCCTTTTTCGTTTCAATTTTACTTTTATTTGAAGAATTGCGTATACACAATTCGGGAGCAAGAACAACCTTCTTTTCTACGGTCATTCTTTTCTTTTCATTGATTTGTTCCAAGAAAACCTGCGCAGCTATTTTTCCCATAAGCACCGGTGTTTGATTTACAGAAGTTATAGGCATTTCCATATACTGTGTAAATGGCTCATTACTAAACCCTACCACACACACTTCATCAGGAATTTTTACCTCACGCGCTCTAAGTTCTTGTATAGCGCCCAAAGCAGCATAATCACTTGAAGAAAAGATAGCGTCAATTTTCTTTGGGAGATTGTAAAGTTGTTGAACAGCGACCGCGCCAGATTCCAGTTTACTGTTAACTTCAATAATCAAGTCTCTATCAATTGGGATATTATAGGCTTTTAGAGCATCAAGATAACCTTCATATCTTTTAAGATATATATCAAGATTTAAATCACCTGATAAATGGGCAATACGTTTGCAACCTTGTTTTATGAGATGTTCAGTAGCCATAAAACCTCCCTGAAAATCATCAATTGTGACAGAGCTTACTCCGGTAATTTCCTTCTTACGGTCAAAGAATATAAGCGGAACGTTGTTGTTAAGAATATTTGTAATGTGGTCAATATCCTGTGTGGTTTTTGATACAGACATAAATATGCCATCTATATGTGTGTTGAGCAGAGTTTGTATTTGTTTGGCTTCATTCTCAACATTTTCATGAGTTTGACATATTATTACATGATAACCTACAGGAGTAAGTTCTTCTTCTATGCCTCTAATAACAGAAGCAAAGAAACTATGATTAATATAAGGTACAACAACACCTATGTTATTTGTCTTTCCACTTTTTAAAGCCAGGGCAAGGGAATTTTGCTGATAATTGAGCTCTTTAGCCGTTTTTAGCACTAAATCGCGAGTTTTTTGACTAACTCTGTCGCTGTTGTTAAGAGCCCGAGAGACAGTAGCGGTACTAATTTTTAGCTGTTTTGAAATATCATATATAGTTACATTACCCTTTTGGCTCATCTTCCTGCTTATTTGTTTAATCGATTACAATATATTACTATTTTGCAAAATCAGACTTCTATAATTTCTATTTAAGGATGTAAATGGTGGTTTCTTTTGTCGGAAAATAAAATATAACTGTTAAATTTTGGATTTTTAGTAAATTGGTTAACTTTTTATTTGGATTATGATAATAAATATTTACTTTAGTGTAATCGATTACATTTTCGAATTACAAACAAGCTTATTTTATTTTTTCAAGGCTTAATTCGAATTATAAATGGATTTTTTTTACTGGTAAGACTCATTAATGTGTAGTCTTTTTATTTTAAAACTTAACTACATCGATTGCGAAAAAAAGTGACTTTAAACAACCGAAATAGGGACTTAATATTTTCTCATCAAATAGATAGTTATGAGAAGCAGAGTCGGGACAAATTTTATTACAACATGATTTCTAACAAACATTTAATTCAACCATGAATGATAAAAAAATTATAAGAAAAAAATCAATATCCCTCATGCTGCTGTTACTGCTAAGTTTCATGAGCTCAGATAAAATATGGGCACAAGATCCTATCACGGTAACGGGTACGATTATAAATGGTGATGATGGCAGTGCGCTCCCCGGGGTTAATGTAGTAGAAAAAGGAACTTCTAATGGCACCGTCACAGACTTTGATGGGGTATATTCTCTTCGGGTATCGAGGGCGAATGCAGTACTCCTTATTAGTTATGTAGGTTTTAAAACGCTTGAAGTAAATGTAAACGGCAGAGAAGCCCTCGATGTAACGCTTGAGGTAGATTCAAATTCGTTAGATGAGGTGGTTGTAGTAGGATATGGTACTACAAAAAAATCAGATTTGACTGGTTCTGTTGTTTCCATTTCTGGGAATGACTTAAAAGAGCAGGCTAAATCGAGTATCGCTGAAACCTTAACCGGAAGGCTTGCCGGTGTTCAGGTTGCTTCAACTGAAGGATCTCCTGATGCCGAAATTAATATAAGAGTGCGTGGTAATGGTTCCCTAACCCAAGATAGTTCACCCTTAATTATTGTTGATGGTTTCCCTGTTAACAGCATGAGTGATATAAGCCCGGCAAACATAGAAAATATCTCAGTATTAAAAGATGCTTCTTCTACTGCTATTTATGGTTCACGAGGAGCTAATGGTGTAATTATCATTACTACTAAGAATGGTAAAAGCGGCAAGATATCTGTTAATTTTAATACATTCTATGGTTTTCAGAAAATCGCAAAAACCCTTGATGTCCTTTCCCCCGAAGATTTTACAAAATGGCAATATGAATATGCTTTGCTTAGCGATCCTGATAATATAGATTCTTACGAAAGATATTTCGGTCTTTGGCAGGATTATGATCAATATACCGGCAAAACAGGAAATAACTGGCAAAAGCAGATCTATGGTAACATGGGTGAAGTACAAAGCCATGATCTTGCTATAAGAGGAGGTACTGAAAAAGCTAATTACAATTTTAATTATGCCCATTATGATGTCAATACTATTATGAGGGATTCTGATTTTAAGCGTGATAATTTTTCATTAGCGCTTAAAAGCAAGGCTGGTGAAAAAGTAGATTTAGCATTTACCGTTAGATATTCTGAGACAGAAATTAACGGAGGAGGTGCTAATGAGCAAAATGAAGTTTCATCTGCAGATTCTCGATTAAAGTATAGTGTGCAATATTCACCTATTCCTATTTCAGGTCTCACTACTACTAATACAGATGAAGCATTAACGGGTTATCTGGTAAATCCTTTTGTAGCTATAGATGATAACCAAAGACAACAACTAAGAAAGAATATTAATATGGTGGGTAGTTTTGAATGGGCCATACTAGACAATCTTAGTGTGAGGTCAGAGTTAGGACTTGATAATAGAAATGATCTTGACTATCGCTTTTATGGAAGATCTACTTATTATGCAAATAATAAACCATTAGCAGATGATCAGGGTCTGCCGGCTTTACTTTACAGAGATAGAAAGAGGGAAAGCTTTAGAAATGCAAACATCTTAAATTTTGACTTTAATAAATATTTTAATGAAGATCACAGCTTAAAATTACTTTTAGGTGAAGAAATGATTGTAACTCAGGATAACAGAGAAACCACAGAATTACAAGGTTTTCCTGGGGATTTTGATTTTTATACTGCCAGAAAGCTTACCACGCAGGCAAATACAGCCTTCTCAGTAGATAATTTTTACAGTCCTGATGATAAATTACTTTCCTTTTTTGGCCGTGTTAATTATGAGTATAAGAACAGGTATTTATTTACAGCTACTTATCGTGCAGATGGCTCCAGCAAATTTTTGGGAAACAATCGCTGGGGATATTTTCCATCAGCAGCAGTTGCCTGGAAAATAAACGAAGAAGATTTCATGGGAAGTGCAGATTGGCTAAATGCTCTTAAATTGAGATTGAGCTATGGTAAGGCTGGGAATAATAACATTCCTACCGGTCAAACTGTGCAAAGTTTTGAATCACGAAATACTTCATACATAAACGGAGTTTCCAGTTACTGGGCTGCTTCTAATGTTTTAGCAAATCCTGATTTAAAATGGGAAACGACAGTTACGCAAAATCTAGGTCTCGATTTTGGAATTCTCAATAATCGCATTTCGGGGGCAATAGAAGCGTATAGAAATCTTACTACAGATCTATTGCTTGCTTTTCGTACACCGGGATCTGGTTATGAGTACCAATATAGAAACCTGGGCGAAATACAAAATACCGGTATAGAGGCGTCTGTAAATTTTGATGCAATCAACCAGCAGGATTATGGTCTTAGCATTTCTTTCAATATATCTGCAAACAAGAATAGAATTAATTCATTAGGGTCATTAGAAAATTATCAGGAATATTCAGGATGGGCTTCATCTCAAATAGGTAGTGATTATGCTGTTTGGGTAGATCAGCCGGTGGGTGCAATGTATGGTTATAGAAGTGATGGTCGTTATGAAGTTTCAGATTTTGATTTTGATCCTGCCAGTAACTCATATACCCTGAAATCTGGTGTGGTAGATAATAGTGATATAGTAGGTGCCTTGCAACCAGGAATGTTAAAATTAAAAGACATGAATGGTGATGGTGTAGTAGACGTAAATGATAACACGATTATAGGTAATGCAAACCCAAAGCATACGGGCGGTATGGTAATTAATGGTTACGCTTACGGGTTTGATCTTTCTGCGGCATTTAACTGGAGCTATGGTAACGATGAGTACAATGCAAATAAGGTACAGTTTACTACTGCAAATGAAAACAGCCAATATAGAAATTTAACTTCTGAAATGGCAGACGGTACAAGATGGACGAATCTTAATCCGGAAACCGGTCAATTAATTACAGATCCTGACGCTCTTGCAGCTGCTAATGCAAATACCACAATGTGGTCTCCTTATATGCGTAGTTTCGTATTTAGTGACTGGGCAGTTGAAGATGGTTCTTTTCTCAGGTTAAATACTCTCACACTGGGTTATACACTTCCAAATGAATTAGTGTCGCGAGCGGGTATTACTAAGCTGAGATTTTATGCCACAGCAAATAATGTTTTTGTCTTAACAAAATATTCAGGTCTTGACCCCGAAACTTCTACCAGGAGAAATAATCCACTTACTCCGGGAGTTGATTATTCGCCGTTTCCCAGAAGTAGACAGCTGGTATTTGGTCTAAATCTTAATTTCTAAAAAATTACATGAAAATGAAAAACTTAATAAAAATCTTATTGGTATTTATTATCACAGGTATAGTGGTGTCCTGCGATGAGGATAATGAATTTCTTGATGCTCCTGCTAAATCAACTCTGGATGAGTCTACTATTTTTTCTACAGTAGATCTTGCAAAGGGAGCTGTTGATGGTATTTTAGAACCCATAGGACAGACAAATTCATATCGGGGCCGTTTTATACCGTATTACGGTTTCAATACTGATGTAGAATATAATTATAGCGCTGACGATGAAGGCTCTGATGCTGATCTCGTTTATTACGATGCAAAACCCAATAATTCAAGAATGAATACTGATAATAATGCATGGGCTATGATGTATCAGGGAATAGAGCGGGCAAACATTGTAATAAGAGGTATTAGAAATTATGGTAATCCTGAACCTGATACTGAATTTGGCCAACTTTTAGGAGCTGCACTTACATATCGGGCTGTTTATTATGCAGATCTTATGAAAGCCTGGGGTGATGTACCTGCCCGTTTTGAACCTATTAACACAGAAACATTATATCTGCCAAAGACAAGCAGAGATACAATTTACAAACGTCTTATTGCTGATTTAGGTGAAGCTTCAGAATTGGTAGCGTGGCCTAATGAAACCACAGCAACTTCTACTGTTGAGCGTGTTAATAAAGCCTTTGTAAAAGGCTTTAGAGCCAGGCTTGCCATGATTGCAAGCGGGTATCAACAATATCCTGATGGTGTTAGAAGAAGCAACGATCCTGAACTTTCAGTTGAGAATATGTATCAGTTAGCGCTAGATGAATGTAGAGATGTCATTAATAGTGGTAAAGCTTCACTGGAGCCTTCTTTTAGAGATTTTTGGGTAAAATATAATGAAGAAGACATAAGTGCGGGCGGCGAATCTCTATGGGAAATTCCCTTTGCAGATGGTCGCGGAAGGGTGCTTTTTTCATTTGCTGTTCCTCATAATAGTGTAGATCAGTTTACTGGTCAGGCCAGAGGTGGTAATGCCGGGCCTACACCAACGGTTTTTTATGACTATAATGAGAATGATACACGCAGAGATGTTACATGTGTACCTTATGAATGGGGTACTGCGGTAGACGGCATAGCTATGCAGGAACTTTCAGCTATTAATTCCTGGTTCTTTGGAAAATATAGGTATGAATGGATGGCTAGGAATGTTACATCTACAAATGATGATGGCGTTAACCTGATATATATGCGGTATGCAGAAATACTTCTTACAGCTGCAGAAGCAGCTAATGAATTAGAAGGGCCTGCAGCTGCAGCAACCTATCTTAAGCAGATACGTAGTAGAGCATTTCCTGCAGAGCAACAAGCAGAACAAGTAGAAGCATACGTAGATGCACTTACTACTAAAGAAGCTATGTTTAACGCTTTAGTAAATGAGCATAAGCTAGAGTATACGGGAGAGATGGATCGTAAACAAGATCTTATTCGTTGGAATCTTCTTAAAGCCAAACTAGATGAGGAAAAAAGTAAACTTGCCAGTCTTGAAAGCAGAACAGGAGAATATACAAATGTTCCTACAACGCTTTATTATAAATATCAAGAAGACGGGTATACTTTAGATATTTATGGGCTTAACAGAGGGGAAACTGAAAATCCCGGCCCTGACTATTCTGAATTCTCGTGGGATCAACCTCTTGATGAAATGATGAACACGATTTCTAAACCTGGAGTTAATGTAGATGACAGGCAATTCTGGCCTATTTGGCAAGTATTTATTGATGCCAGTAATGGTCAATTAGTAAACGACTACGGTTACTAGAACCTCAAAAAACAGTTTTAATTTATTGAATTATGAAAGTAAGATACATCTTTAAAGGTTTACTTATAGCTATTCTACTTGCAGCTACAGTTACAAGTTGTGATTATGATAAAGATATTATAGAAGAGCTGCCGGTAAGCCGAGAATTTGCGCCGGTAAATCTGACAGCCTTCGTTAGAAATCAGGTAAATGTAGAGCTAAACTGGACAGCAGATGAGAATGTGGAGAGCTATATAGTCGAGTTTAGTGCTGATGACCCTGAGTTTAATAATATAGTTAATACTGTTGAGGTTAATGCTGCTGATTTGCCTGTGTTTGTACCCTTAGAAGGCGAGACCGTATATTCTATAAGGGTAAAGGCGGTTAGTGCCCGCGGACTTGACGATTCTAGCTGGGCTACTACTTTGGCCCAAACTTTAACAGAGCAGCTTTTTGTTACAGGTGAACCTAGTGATATTAAGGCACTGGAAGCCACTTTGCGCTGGGTGCCTAATAGTAATGTAACTGAGTTAAAGTTGAGTCCGGGAGATATTACGCATACCATAACTGCTGAAGAAAAAGCTAATGGAGTGGCTACAGTGACCGGTCTCACCCAAGAGACAGAATATACCGCTATACTATTTAATGGCAGCAAAACCAGAGGCGTGGCAACTTTTACGACAGGAATTGACATAGGTACTGGCATTTTAGTAACTGCCGAAGATGATCTATTGCAAATGATAGCCGACGCTGAAGCAGGAACCATATTGGTTCTTGAAAGCGGTGATTATACAGCACAGACGGGAACTGTAACTCTTGACAAGTCTCTTACAATAAGAGGACTTAGAAGTTATAATAAGCCCTTGCTAAAACTTAGCTTTGAGATTGTTACAGGCGCAGAAGATGTAGAATTAATTGATCTTGATTTAATGGGAGAAGGTGAAGGATCATCAGATCTTCCGGATGTTATAAGATATACAGCTGCAGGAAATTACAATTCGTTACTTATAAGCGGTTGCGTTATTCATAGTTATGCAAAATCTTTTGTAGCGGGTAACGAGACTGATGCGATCCTGCAAACTTTAACGGTAGAAAATTCCATTGTCTATGATATTTTTACTAACGGAGGTGATTTTATAGACTTTAGGAATTCTGATGTTCTAAATATTAACCTACAAACGAGTACTTTTTACAATTGTGCCCCAGACAGAGACTTCATCAGGATGGACGCAAGTGGAACTTCTAATGAGAGTGGTGTAACTGCAAATATACTTATAGACAGCTGTACGTTATATGCATGTTCTAATTCAGACAGTAAAAGAATACTATATGTGCGATTTGTTAGCAATGATGTAATAGTAAGAAATACCTTAATTGCCAGCACAGAATCTGAAGGATATGCTGATAGATCTGGTATTGATGAAAGCCCAACATTTAGTAATAATAATTACTTCAATGCACCGGGATTCTATGATACGTCACAATATATTTTTGATGACAGCAATTATTCAGCTTTAGATCCGGGCTTTGCAGATCCCGCGTCAGGTGATTTTACTGTTTCAAATCAAACTATAAAAGACAAAAATATAGGAGACCCTCGCTGGTTGTCTAATTAGTCTTAACCCTCTAAGTAGTTCTGGTTTATAACCGGAACTACTTTTTTTGAATAAAAATTGGTTTATGAAATTTAAATATCTGGCAGTTTATTTTAGTTTAATTGTTCTTCTAATGGGATTCTCAGGCTGTGCACAACAACTGGCCTTTCCTTCAGCCGAAGGTTTTGGAAGATATGCCAGCGGCGGTCGTGGCGGCGAAGTATATACAGTAACAAACCTTAACGATGACGGTGAGGGTAGCCTGCGTAAGGGAATAGTAAAGCATGGTCCTCGCATAATTACTTTCGCTGTTTCGGGTACTATTAGCTTGCAATCTCCTTTAGACATAAATAATGACAGTATAACGATAGCAGGACAAACGGCTCCCGGTGATGGGATATGCGTTAAAGGTTACACCGTTTCAGTTAAAGCAGATAATGTGATAATTCGTTATCTGCGCTTCCGGTTAGGGGATGTAAATAAAGTTGAAGATGATGCCCTTAAAGGGAAAGATGCTACAAATGTGATCTTAGATCATTGCTCTATGAGTTGGGCCACAGATGAGAATTCTTCTTTTTATAGAAATAAAGATTTCACCATGCAATGGTGCATAGTTTCAGAATCGCTAAATAGTTCTGTACACCATAAAGGAGATCATGGTTATGGCGGAATCTGGGGCGGAGTAAACGCTTCTTTTCATCACAATCTTATTGCGAGCAACCATAGCCGTAATCCGCGTTTTAGCGGTTCATCAACCACGCTTAATTCAGAAAATGAGTTTGTTGATTTTAGAAATAATGTTATCTATAACTGGCAGATCAATAGTATTTATGGTGGCGAAAATGGCACCTACAATGTGATCAATAATTATTTTAAACCCGGCGAAGCAACTGAAGATTCTAAGCGGGAGCGCATTTTAGACCCTTATGAACCTTATGGGAAATTCTATGTAGCAGGTAATTTTATGGAAGGTTCGCCCAAAGTTACCTCAGATAATTGGGATGGTGGTGTACAGTGTGAAGATCCTGAAAGTCTGCGTCTTGATGATCCTGTCGATATAGATAATAATATCAAAACTCAAACTGCAGAGGCTGCTTATTTTAGTGTTTTGAAAGATGCAGGAGCTAGTTTGAGCCGGGATGCGGTTGATATTAAAGTAGTGCAGAGTACGGCTACCGGAAAACCGCATTATCAAAACGGAATAATAGATTCTCAGGATAATATAGGCGGATGGCCTGAATTAAAATCAAAACCTGCACCTGAGGATTCAGATCATGATGGTATGCCCGATAAATGGGAAAAAAACCACGATTTAGACCCTAAAATCGACGATTCTGCCGGGTTTGATCTTGATAAAAATTATACAAATATTGAAGTCTACCTAAATGAACTGGCAGGAGATGCAACCAAAACAGCACAGGTAAGCCCTGGTGAATTTCATTTTTCGGTAGCTAAAGATGGTAGTAGTGATTTTTACACCGTACAGGATGCTATTGATGCGGTTCCTGATTTTCGTCAAAAAGCGACTAGAATAGACATAAAATCGGGTATTTATTATGAAAAATTGGTGCTTCCGGAGTCAAAAATCAATGTAGAATTGATAGGTGAAAATAGAGACAAAACAATTTTGGTGTATGACGATTATTCTCAAAAATTGAATGAATTTGGGGAAGAAATGGGCACTACAGGTTCTTCATCTTTTTTCGTTTTTGGTAATGATTTTAAGGCTAGTAATATTACTTTCCAAAACAGTGCGGGCAAAGTAGGGCAGGCGGTAGCTGTAAGAGTAGATTCAGATCGGGCAATATTTAAAAATTGTAATTTCCTCGGCAATCAGGATACGTTGTACCTGCATGGGAAGGGTGCCAGGCAATACTTTACAAACTGCCTCATAAGCGGTACAGTAGATTTCATTTTTGGCTGGTCTACAGCTGTTTTTGAGAACTGCACCATAGTATGTAAGGAGAAAGGATATATAACAGCAGCTTCTACGACTGCAGATACTTCTCACGGCTTTGTTTTCCTCAATTGTGATATTCAGGGTGACGGGAGTTCAGATACTTTTTATCTGGGCAGGCCGTGGCGTGATCATGCAAAGACCGTTTTTATAAACTGTACGCTAGATAAGAACATAAAACCGGAAGGCTGGCATAACTGGAAAAAACCTCAGGCTGAAAAAACAGCTTTTTATGCCGAATATAATTCCCAGGGACCGGGCGCTGATGCTGAAAATAGGGTGGGATGGTCTCACCAACTTACCGCAAAAAGTGCCGCTGCCTACGAGGCAAATCTCATATTAAAAGGGGAGGATAACTGGCAACCTAAACAAATTAAAAAATGAGAAATCCATCTATATCGGGAGGAATTTTGACAATAAAACCAATTCTCATCATCACAGTTTTACTGGCTTTTTTTTCATGTAAATCTCAGGCCGATCAGTCGGTTCAGTCGGTTAATACTGATCAAGATCCCTGGTCGCAGGCCGATGCTATAATTGAAAAAATAGGCAAACCTTCTTTTCCTGACGCGACTTTTAACGTGATGGATTATGGTGCTGCAGCAGACGGGAAGACTTTAAACTCAAATGCTTTCGCGAAAGCGATAGAAGCCTGTACAAATGCGGGTGGAGGAAGAGTATTGATCCCTGCCGGGAAATACCTTACCGGCCCCATTCACTTAAAAAGCAATGTAGATTTACATTTAGAAGAAGGCGCAGAAATCCTGTTCACCAAAGAAAAATCGGCTTACTTACCGGTCGTTCATACTTCTTATGAAGGTATGGAAGTGATGAATTATTCTCCGCTTATTTATGCGTATCAACAGAAGAATATTGCAATAACCGGCTCAGGAACCTTCAATGGCCAGGCCGATAATGAAAACTGGTGGCCCTGGTGTGGGAAAGATGAATACGGTTATAATGAAGGTGGTGAAAAGCAGGGAGATGATAAAAATCTGCCACGCTTACGCCAAATGGTAGCAGACGGGGTTTCGGTTTCAGATCGAGTTTTTGGTGATGGTTACCAGCTGCGACCTTCCTTTTTTGAACCTTTTGAATGTGAAAATATTCTGGTGCAGGGTGTCACATTTACAAATGCTCCTTTTTGGGTTTTGCATCCTATGAAATCTAATTATATTACCATAGATGGCGTAACGATTAACAGTCATGGCCCCAATAACGATGGTTGCGATCCTGAGTATAGCAAGTATGTACATATTACTAATTGTAAATTCAATACAGGTGATGATTGTATCGCTATAAAATCGGGTAGAAATAATGATGGTCGCAGGGTCGCTATTCCCAGTGAAAATATTGTTGTTGAAAAATGTGAGATGAAAGATGGGCATGGCGGTGTTGTGATGGGTAGTGAGATTTCTGCCGGGGTGCGCAATGTGTTTGTTCGCAATTGCGTGATGGATAGTCCTAATCTTGATCGTGCAATTCGTATTAAGACCAATACTTTAAGAGGTGGTTTTGTAGAAGATGTCTATGTTAAAGATGTCCAGGTGGGTCAGGTAAAAGAAGCTGTTCTTAAAATAAATACGCATTATGGCATTTATGACAATCAGGAGGGCAATTTTATGCCAAGTATCAAGAATATTTTTTTAGAAAATGTAACCGTAGAGAATGGTGGAAAATATGGTGTTCTCATTACGGGCAGAGAGCAATCTCCAGTTAAAAATGTGGTGCTTAAAAATGTAACAATCAAAAAGACAAAGACCCCGCTTTCAGTAGAATTTGCAGAGCCTATACAATTTGAGAATACTATTATAAATGGTGAAGCTTATAACTAGATGGTTTGTGTTTATTTATAAATCCGTGAGGTATGATAGTGTTGTGAGACTAAAAAGCGCCAATTTCAATATTATTTTCTTATTACTTTTTTTTGGCAGTATGACTGCTCAAAAGGAAGCTGAGGTTAAGCCCTACACTATTCAAACCACTTATGAAAAGCTGCATAAAGATTACCCGTTTATTGTTCCCATAGAGCCATTAAATTCAAATAAAATTGAATCGAAAGAAAATGTGGTATATCGTGAGATTGATAACATTACTTTAAAAGCTGATATCTATAAACCTGCGGGAAATTCTTCAGTAAAATATCCGGCAGTTCTATTAATTCATGGCGGGGGATGGATCACGGGAAGTAAAGAAAATGAACGTGTGATGGCACAACATTTAGCTGCCAACGGCTATGTCGCCGTTACAGCCGCTTACCGGCTAAGTCCTGTAGCAACCTATCCCGCTGCGGTTTTAGATCTGAAAGCCGCCATATGCTGGATGCGAAAAAACGCTGATAAATACCAGATTGATGCAGATAAGATTGCGGTTCTGGGAGCTTCTGCGGGAGCACAGTTGGCAACTTTAATTGGCGTTACTATTAGGAATCAGCTTTATAAAGAGGGCGATTCAAATTGCTCGGATGCGGTTCAGGCGATTGTAAACATAGACGGAATAGTTTCCTTTATTCATCCCGAATCTCAAGAAGGCACAGTTGCCGGGAAATGGCTGGGTGGACTAAAAGACGCTAATTTCGAAAAATGGAAAGAAGCTTCTCCTCTTGAATATGCAAGCGCTAAAACTCCGCCCACATTGTTTATCAACAGCGCCCAGCCGCGTTTTCATGCCGGTAGGGATGATATGATCAAAATTTTAGATAGTTACGGAATTTATAATGAAACGCATACTATTCCAGATTCTCCTCATTCTTTCTGGTTGATGCATCCGTGGTTTGAGAAAACATTGCAATACACCCTCAGTTTTTTAGATAAGAACTTTAAAAACTAAAAGAATGAAAGGTAAAAACCGGCTACTCCTAATCTTTTTTTTGTTTATTAATACTGCATTTTCACAGAATAAGCCCTACAGCAATATAACAGTTGCTCAGGACGGAAGCGGGGATTTTACCACCATTCAGGAAGCTGTAAATTCTACACGTGATCTTGGTCCGGGTGAAGTACTCATCTCAGTTAAACCGGGAGTTTACAAAGAGAAATTAGTCATTCCATCGTGGAAACATCAGTTGACATTGCGCGGGTCGGGCAAAGAAAATACGCGTATAACTCACGCGGATTTTTCAGGAAAAATCGACTCCCTCACACAACAAAAACTGAACACTTTTACTTCACATACAGTTCTGGTACAGGGAAATGATATCAAAATAGAAAATATTACCATAGAAAATGCTTCCTGTAATGGGGGGCAGGCCGTGGCGCTGCATGTAGAAGGTGACCGTTTTGTAATTAAGAATTCAGCGATAATAGGATGCCAGGATACGGTTTATGCGGCAACTGAAAACAGCAGGCAATTTTATGATAACTGCGAAATAGAAGGAAGAACCGACTTTATTTTTGGTGAAGCTACGGCGGTTTTCAAAAATTGTACGGTGAAAAGTAAGGCTAATTCCTTTGTAACAGCAGCGGCTACACCCAAAGATCAGCAATACGGTTTCGTTTTTATAAACTGTAAATTAATCGCTTCCGCGGAAATTAAAAAAGTCTATCTGGGCAGGCCCTGGCGCCCTTATGCCAAAACAGTTTTTCTAAACTGTGAATTGGGTGATCACATCGTTGCTGAAGGCTGGGATGCCTGGAAAGGAGATGCGATGTTTCCTGAAAAGGAGAAAACCACTTTTTATGCAGAATATGAAAACTCTGGTCCCGGCAGTTCTGCTGAAAATAGAATGAGGTGGTCAAAACAATTAAGTCCGCAAGAGGCTAAAGAATATACCATAAAGAAAATTCTGGCAGGAAGTGATAGCTGGAATCCTATCAAAAACTAATGCTATGAAATTTGTAAAACTCTACTTCATGTTAGCAGCGGTACTGCTTTCAGGGTATTCTTCCTGTTCTAAAGAAGAGAGTGCAGAACAACAAGAAGAAGTTGAGGTAGAACAACCGGAAAACGACAATACACCTATTGAAGAACCTGCAGAAGATGAGTCCATTCATGTTACTACGAGCGGCGAATTACTGGCTGCAATAGTTGCAGCAAAGGCCGGAGATTCTATTGTGGTGCATGGCGGAACCTACGTTCTTACTTCTCGTATTGATGTTGAAAGTTCTGGTACAGAATTGCAAATGATCATACTTATGGCTGCGCCTGATGAAGAACGACCTGTATTTGATTATTCCGCTATGAGCGAAAATGCTTCAAATCAGGGTATGATCTTAGACGCCGACTTCTGGCATATAAAAGGAATAGATTTTTACAATGCCGGAGATAACGGAATGAAAATTCAGGGCAATAACAACCTGATCGAGTTCTGTACTTTTTCAGAATGTTCAGATACAGGTTTGCAATTAGACAGCGGCGCTTCAAATAATACGATCCTCAATTGCGACTCTTTTTTCAATGCTGACTCAAGTGTAGAAAACGCAGATGGTTTTGCCTGTAAACTCACCGCGGGAAGTAATAATAAATTTATAGGCTGCAGGGCATGGCAAAACCTTGATGATGGCTGGGATGGTTATTTGCGCGGAAGTGATGATATTCACACCTATTATGAGAATTGCTGGGCTATTAATAACGGCTATTTAAAAGATAACAGCGTGAGCGGTGGTGACGGCAATGGTTTTAAAACGGGAGGCAGTGATGATAAAACCCTTAAGCATAATGCCACTTACACCCATTGCCTTGCTGTAGGAAATATAGCCGATGGTTTTGATCATAACAGCAATCGCGGTATGGTGACGATCTACAACTGTTCTGCCAATGATAACGGCAAAAACTACAACTTTAGCAACAACAATATTCTGACAGGACTCATTATAAAAAATTGTGTCTCTCTGGGCAATATGGGAAGTACAAATGCAACTGAAAAGGATACTTCAAGTAATAGCTGGATGAACGGCTTAACTGCTAAAGAAACCGATTTTTTAAGTATAGAAACCGCTCAATTGCTCGCTGCACGCAAAGCAGATGGAAGTCTGCCAGATATAGATTTTATGCACCTTACCGCCGGCAGTAATTTAATAGATAAAGGTGTAGATGTAGGGCTTCCGTTTAACGGGAGTGCGCCTGATCTGGGTGCTTTTGAATTTGAAGATTAACAAAAGGCCAGAAACCAGATGAAATTTTTCCTTATAATCATTTTTTCGATTTTTAGCCTTTCGCTTTTAGCGCAGGAAAAACCTACACTTTATTTGATAGGTGATTCTACAATGGCAGATAAAAAGGACCCTGATCAAAATCCTGAACATGGCTGGGGCCAAATGCTTCCACAATTGCTCACTGATGAAATACGTGTAGAAAATCACGCGGTAAACGGGCGCAGCAGCAAAAGTTTTATTACAGAAGGAAAGTGGGAAGCGGTTTTAAACAAGTTGAAGAAAGGAGATTATGTTTTTATTCAATTTGGTCATAATGACGAAAAAATACAGGATAGCACGCGGTTTACAAATCCGTTTACGCAGTATGGTTATAACCTGGAGCGCTTTGTAAATGAAACCCGAAGTAAAGGAGCGACACCTGTTTTACTAAGTTCAATCGTGCGCCGTAATTTTAATGAATATGGAGTTTTAGTAGATACCCATGGCGACTATCCTTTAGTTGTACGGCTGGTAGCTAAAGATTTAGATGTCTCTTTTGTAGATTTACAATGGCTAACAGAACGTCTTGAAATAAAATACGGCCCAGAAGCCTCAAAATCGCTTCATTTACACCTAAAACCGGGTGAAAATGCATACGAACCGCATGGAAGAGATGACGATACTCATTTGTCTCAATTAGGAGCAACTCTTGTCGCAAGTCTGGCTTTACAGGAAATCAATCGGCAACATTCTAGTCTTGCGACTTTTATTAAGAAGTCTGTATTAGCAAAGGAAATAATTTCTTTAAAAAATTAACCCGCTTTTCTTCTTGGTTGCTGCCACCTGCAACCCATTTACTAAAACTCTGTCTTAAACTTACTTCTTTATTCTATAGGTCCTGCCCATACCATGCAATAACGCAGCTGGTTTTTATTAAATATTCCCGATTTTACCCAGCTTTTGACCGATTTTCGTAGTTATCTTCAGAATTCCTACTGAAATTCGTATGACTGAAAATTCATTTTTTTAATTCTCTTGAAACCAGATTTTTAACATGCAAAAGTTAAAACTTGAAAAAATTTCAATCGATTGCGTAAATTCAAGATTATTATCTATAATTTTAATAAATATCATTCAAAATGTTAGTCTTTAGTATTAGAAATTAATGATAATAACATTTTTAATCTTAAGTATTTAACATAATAAATGCGGATCACAAAAATTAATCAATTCTAAAACCCAACTATAAATTAAACAAAATTCCTTTTGAGATGAAATTTAGATCAAGCCTGTTGACACTCACGCTAACCATGTGTGCTGTCTTAAACAATTATGCCCAACACCCTTTAGTGTATCAAAGTGAAAATACCGGATCTTCCTGTGATGCGCCGCCCTTACCAGATCCCGGTGATCTTGTGAACTATCCCATGTTACCAGATCCTTTTGCGTGGTCTGATGGTAGCGGCCGCTCTACAGATTTTAGCGATTGGGAGTGCCGAAGAAATGAAATAAAAGCTGAAATTCAGGAATATGAGATTGGTTTAAAACCGCCACGACCTGCTGATATAACAGCAACGTACGCTGATGGAGTATTAACCGTTTTAATCACAGAAAACGGAGAGACTCTCACCCTAACTTCTGAAGTTACTATTCCTGATGGCGATGGACCTTTTCCTGTTGTAATAGGTATGAACAGCGCTACAGGAAGTATACCTTCATCTATTTTTGATGGTGCTATTAAAATACCTTTTATGCACAATCAAGTAGTGAGTTATTCTCAGGGTTCCCGTAATCCTGACGACCCTTATTTTAAACTTTACCCGGAGTTTCATCCCGATGCAGATACTTACACTATGGGTAATTATAGCGCGTGGTCGTGGGGTGTAAGCAGATTAATAGACGGGATAGAGTTAGTGCAGAAGCAATTAAATGCTGATGTTGACCATATAGCTGTAACCGGATGTTCTTATGCGGGAAAAATGGCACTTTTTGCAGGAGCCTTTGATGAACGTATAGCTTTAACAATTGCTCAGGAATCTGGCGGTGGAGGTGCGCCATCCTGGCGTGTTTCTGAAACTATAGGAAACGTGGAAAAAATTGACAATACCAATTATTCTTGGTTTTTACCAGACATGGGAAGTACTTTTAGTGGCAGAGCGGGTATTTTACCGCATGATCATCACGAATTGATGGCAATGGTTGCTCCCAGAGCTTTGCTAATCACAGGCAATACAGATTTTGAATGGTTAGCAAACCCTTCTGCGTATGTTTCGGCAAGAGCGACGGAAGAGGTTTATAAAGCATTTGGCATAGAAGATCGATTTGGCTTTTATATTGATGGAGGTCATGGTCATTGTGCGGTACCAGATAGTCAAAGCCCGGCAATACAATCATTCGTCGATAAATTTCTTTATGAGGATATGGCAGCAGATACAGATGTACATGTTAACCCTTATGGCAATACTGTTGATTATATGAGCTGGATAGAGGGTTGGGTAGATACCAATCCCAATAAACCGAATATTATTCTAGACAGTCCCATAAACAATTCTACTTATGAGGCACCAGCAACGATTAATTTTACAGCTTCTGTCACAGACCTAAATGATGATGTAGAAAAAGTGGAATTTTATAATGGAACTGATCTTATGGGTGAAGATACTACAGCACCTTATTCGTTTACCTGGGAAAACGCTGAAGGCGGAACGTATCTTATTTCTGCTGAGGCGACTGATGCAGAAGGTTTAAAGGGTTTTTCAAACGTTGTAAAAGTTGTAGTTACTACACCACCTACGACAGTATATAAAGTAAGTACCGCACCCATAATAGATGGGACTATTGATGAAATATGGAAGGTTGCCGGCATGAATGATTTTAAAGCTGAAAAGGATTTACTTGGAGGTCCTTTTGATGCGACTGATTTAAGTGGATGGTCACGACTTATGTGGGATGACACATTTTTTTATTTTATAGCTCATGTAGAAGATGATGTTAAAATAAATGACAGTCCCTTTGCAATTTATCAAGATGACAATGTTGAGGTTTATTTTGATGGCAATAATGGAAAAACCAATTCATATGAAGCTGGAAACGATGTGCAATATACGTTTAGATGGGACGATGGAAGTTTTGTAGGTACAAATAATGGCATTTCTACAGATGGAATAGAATATGTCATGCTAGGAACTGATGATGGATATATTCTGGAAGCTAAAATCCCTATGGCTAATATAGACGTTGTCCCTGAAGATGGTAAAGAGGTCGGGTTTGATTTTATGATAAACGATGATGATGACGGTGGCGATCGAGAAGGGAAATTATCATGGAATTCTACAAATGACTCTGCCTATCAAAATACTTCTGTTTTTGGCACAATACAATTAAGTAGTTCGGTCCTGTCTGTAGGAGTTGCTTTAGATAGAAGTTCTGTCACTCTTTATCCTAATCCTTCAAATAACCAGTTGGTCGTTCAAGGTATACAGAGAGATGTAGACTATAAAATTATTGACATTACCGGTAAATTGCAACAATCTGGTAAAACTCAAAATTCTATTAAAATAGATGATTTGAGCCAGGGTTTATATTTTTTACAACTTAGTAATGAAGATATGAGAGCTAATCTAAAATTCATTAAAAAGTAGTAATAAAATTATTCATTTGTCCTTAAAACCTATGTGTCAATATATGGCGCATAGGTTTTTTAATGTAGAGCCATTTGCGTTAGATAAACTACATACTGGCTAATTTGAGAACCGTATTCCAATTGCGTGTTGTAGCCTGAACTTTTAATTTTCGTTCAAAAAACAGGTTAGTGAGTTTAGAGTCGCTGTATTTGCCTGCGCATTTAATGAATACGTTGTCATTTATAATCTCAAATTTATCAGGCACAAAATCTGAAGCATTTATAGATTCATCGATACCGGGAACAGGCGTGTTTTTTAGAAAAGTAAGGTGAAGTAGTTTGGTGTCTGTTTCAGGATCTTTAGCAAAAGGATTAGAAGATACAAGTTCATTTAATTCTGAACTGCTTCTTACAATTACCGGAACCTCAAACCCATATTTATCAAGAATAGCACGTTCTATTTTTTCGCTTAAAGCGAAAAAATCTTCAGTTTCAGCTTTAAAAATAACATTGCCGCTTTGTATATAGGTAGATACGTCCTCAAACCCAAGACTAAGAAAAAGCTCTTTGAGATCCTGCATGAGAATTTTGCGTTTTCCGCCTACGTTTATTCCTCTTAAAATTGCGACATATTTTTCCATGATTTCAATTTTTATTTTTATTCGGCAGATTTAAAAATTTTTTCAAAAGCATCGTAAACAGCGAGGTGCAAAGCGTCGCCATGATTCTGGTTTTCTAAAAAATTAAAGTAAATGGTTGTTTTTTCCTTTTTAGATCTGGTTAATTTTTCAAAGAGACTTTTGGCATCATTTTCCATCACATCACCTTCTTTACCTACGGCGATATAAATAGATTTAGGCTGCTTGTAGTCTATGGGTTTAAATTGTAGAAGCGCTTCATCACTCCACCATAAACTTGGGCTCACGATAATGTAATTGTCAAAAAGGTCTGGTTTTTTTAAAAGTATTTCTGTGGCTAAAAGTCCGCCCAAAGATTGACCTATTAACGTCTTTGTAGGCGTCGTTCTATAATTTGAAGTGATGAATGGCTGCAACTCTTTTTCTAAAAAAGCAATGAACTTTTCTGAACCTCCAGTTGTGGGAAATTCTGTTTTGTCCTTCTTATTTGAAGTGGGAAACGTGAAATCGCGCTTTCTGTCAACATTTGCAATCCCTACAATAATGCTTTCGGGGATAATATTTATCCATGAAAACGATGCAAATTGCGCAAGCCCGGCTATGTGTATAAAGTCTTCATCTGCAGAGCCGTCTAGCAGGTAAATAACGGGATATGACTTCTCTTTGTTTTCTGAATAATCTGGCGGAAAATAGAGGTTAATTAACCGATTTTCGCCTAAAATAACCGATTTTATCTCGACTGTTTTACCCAATTCAAGTGGTTTTTGGGCAACTACTTCAGGTGTTTGCGCGGCTGCAAAATGGGTTGTAAAAAGTATTACAAGAATTAAAACGATTAATGTTCTCATATGCGTAAAGCTAAGAACATTCCAGATTATTGAAGCACTTTCTCAAAACAGAGACTATTTTCTATCTCGGCATATTGCCCATAATTACTCATTTTTATATAATTATTTCTGGTATATAAAGCGATTGCCTCTACTTGTCTGGTTCCGGTTTCCAGAATGCATTTTTTATAGCCCATTTCTAGTGCCCATTGCTCAAGTTCTTTAAGAATTTTTGATGCTATTCCGTTTCCACGAAAGTATGGATCAACATACATCCTTTTAATCTCCATTGTTTTGTTGTCATATTCTTTAATCGCTCCACAACCTACTGCTTCATTGTTTTCAAAACCAATAATTACATATTTAATTGTGTCAATCTTATTGAATTGATTATAAAAAGCATGCTCGTCACCATCTGTGATCGCCAGACCGGCATCTAATTTTTTAACCAGTTTTATAAAATCTTTGTTTTGTGAATTTGTACGTATAAATTGTATCATTTTAAACTGTCTGCTGTGTTTTTAGAAGTATTGACCAAAGCAGGTCTTTCTGTTTCAATCTTTTTTATAACCGCTTTTAGGCTATCAATTTCTTTAGTCAGTTCTGTTTGATTATTATCGGCTTTCATTTTGATCTGAAAATTCCAAAGCGCAATAATTAGCAGCAGTATGCCATTAATTGCAATCGCTACTTTTTTACCTTTAGTCCAGAATTGCTGGCGTTTTGCTGTTCTTTCTTTTTTGACGTAAGAAGAATTCTTTTGAAATGCTAAACCGCTGTTTGTGATCTTATACACTTCAATTGTTTTGCCATAGCTGGAGTTAATTTCAGGATGCGGAATCTCTTTCGCTATAGCGAAACCATCTTTTACAAGTTGATCAAGAAACACCGGAAGTTGAGCTTTAAAATTATCGGGTAAAAAGTGGTCAAAAACGGGGTTAAAATCCAAATTATTAGCTGCTAAGTAAAGAAGAACCTGATCAAGTATTTTAGTATTTTCATTCACAGCCGGCGGTTTTATTGCAAAGAATAGTAAGAGAATACGTTATTTATAAAGATAATTATTTATAAAGATAATAAGAAGAGTAGTTTATTTCTTAATTTTTTTAGTTACACAAACTTCTGGAGACATAACTTTTATTTCCTTTAGAATTAATATAATAACAACCACCGCGCGGGCCTGTATGATAAATTTTAGAAGGCCTGGTTACTCGCTTCTGAGTCTGCTTTTTTGAAGTAGTTTGCCTGCTATTATAATTAAAGTTACTAACAGAGTTAGGAGTAGGCTTTCCCTTTTTTATATCAACATATTGTCTGAGTTCTTGACTTGGAATTACCCACATTTCATTTATAAATCCACATATTAGATCTGAGCAAATGTGGTAATATCCTTCGCTATAATCAAGAATTATTACCTTAGAATTTGCAGGCAATGTTGCTAATGGCTTGCCTAATGCAGTTGGTTCATCTTTTATTTTTGTACTTATTCTTAAGTAAGCGATTAAGGAAGAATCTTTAATTTTTAGTTTTATTTCACTGGATTTTATCTCCTGAATTTTAGTATCAATCTGGCTGATTGAATCAATAATTCTTGACTGAACCATTTCTAATTTTTTTCTTTCATTTAAAAGAAGTTTTATTTCTTCCTCTGCTTGGGCTGAGCATAAAGCTGTGATGAGGAATAAAGAAAAAATAAAAATTGACTTCATTGTTTATTAGAAGAGATAATTACAAATTAAAAAATTATAATTGAAAAGTAATCTTTAAATTAGGGGAATAACTCATAAACCAAACTTCTTTTACAGCTACACGCAGTATTCTTTCGCAAGAGCATTACAAAATCTTAAGTTTGCAAAAAACAGAAGATGAAGCCAACCAAGAAAGCAAAACTCGAACTGCCGGAAGATGAGATGCGCGCTTATGGATATAAGATTGTTGATGCAATAATAGACCATCAACTTACTCAAAATACCAAGAAACCTGTTGCACTTGCAACCCGCAGCGAGATGGATACAGTTTTTAAAGAAGTTGCTCCCGAGGCTTCATCTTCTGCAGAAGAAGTTCTCGATTTTGTAATGCAACAGGTGATTCCTTATAGCAATATCATGAGTCATCCTAAGTTTTTCTCTTTTGTTCCCGGGCCTAGCAATTATGTAAGTGCAATGGCAGATGCGCTAGCTACGGGTTTTAATGTATTTTCTGGCGGTTGGGCGGCGGCTCCCGCTGCTGCAGAGCTTGAGATCGTGACAATAGGCTGGCTCTTGAAAATTTTTGGTTTGCCCGAAAAAAGAGGTGGCGGTATTTTTACCAGCGGTGGTTCTATGGCAAATCTTACGGCGCTTGTAACGGCACGTAATATTAAATGTGGCGATGATTTTTCTAAAGCGGTAATCTACCTCTCAGACCAGGCGCATTCTTCAAATATTAAGGCTATACGGGTGATGGGTTTTCGTAAAGAACAAATACGTATCATCCCCACAGATATGGAGTTTAAAGTATCGATAAATAAGCTTAAAAACGCTATAAATCGTGACCGACTAGAAGGTTGGCTGCCATTCTGTTTCATTGCTTCTGCAGGAACAACAAATACAGGAACTGTAGATCCACTTGAAGAACTGGCTAAAATTTGTAAAAAAGAAGATCTTTGGTTTCACATTGACGGTGCATACGGCGGCGCTGCAATTCTAGCAAAAGATGGAAAAAGTCTGCTAAAAGGTGTAGAAAAGGCCGATTCTCTAACAGTAGATCCTCACAAATGGTTTTATCAACCTTATGAAATGGGTTGTTTGCTGGTGCGAAATCACAAATGGTTAAGCGGTACTTTTACAGAAAAGCCAGAATATCTTAAAGATGTTGAGGGCAACTCTTCAGAAATAAATTTCTACGATCATGGTATTCAGCTAACGCGTAGGTTTAGAGCGCTTAAGTTTTATATGAGTATAAAGACTTTTGGCTTAAAAGCTTTTCGCGAAGCAGTACAATATAACATAGAGCTTGCAGAAAAGGTAGAAAGCAATTTACGCACAAGTGCTCTCTGGGAAATCGTTTCTCCCGCCACGCTTGCTGTTATCAACTTTAGATACAATCCTATATCGAGAAATCTGCCTGAAAATGAACTTGACGAATTAAACCGCAAGATCTCGCAACAGGTTGTAGAATCTCGTGAGGCTATGCTGGTGACAACCTATTTAAACGGAATGGTGGTATTGAGAATGTGCTTAATAAATCCGCGTACTACTTTGCAAGACGTTCAGGACACGCTTGACCTTTGTGAAAAAATAGGCGAAACCCTGTAAAAATCGGCTTAAAATGGTCTAAAAACGGCTATTTATTGTACCGAAAAATCAAAAACAGACTGGTTAGAACGACCTCCCGGCACTTGTCCCTGATAGAAGAAAGCATATTCGCCGGGCTCAAGTGAATCAGGAGTGACCGTAAATTTATTACCTTCTACCTGCGCGATACTAAACGGCAATGCCTCTTTGGGATCAACACCGCTGCTGCTTCCTAAGGCATTACTTTTACCTGTAATTACTTCCCGAAGGTTTTGCCGCTCTTTTACCCTTAGTTTTAAGAGTACAAATTCATTAGGAGAAGAGGCTGTTTTAAACCACCAGTTATTGTAATAATCTGTACCACCTTGCACCTGCATATTATCAACATCTGCTGTAGATACATCAAATAAAAATGTAAACTCAGGAGTGTTTGTATTTAGCACATTGTTAGAAGTAGCTTTAGGCAGGGTAGATTTATTTTTCGAATTTATAAAACCTGATACAAGTCTTTGCGCAGCAGCATTTGTACTAGTGCCAGAAAAAACACTGGGCTGGATAAGTTTTAATTCATCATTAGCATTCTTATAATAAATCCCGGTTTTAGACACGGTATTATGCCTCGATTTATCCATCATCAAAGCAATGATATTTCCTGAAACTCCGGCTTCTTTTAGCTTGGTAAGCTCTTCTATAGAAGTCTCAAACTTGTAATTAGAAGTATTTATTTTATTTACGATAAGATCATCTGTAAAACCCAGATCTATCATTTGTACAATAGATTCATTAGTGAGGGTTTCCTGAGCAAAAGCAGACATGCATAAAAGCAGAAGTAGCGTTGTGATAATTTTAGACATAACTATACAGTTTGAGTTTATAAAAACAAAATTTATGAAACACAGAATAGTAAGAGGTAATGATTGCTACTTTCTGATAAATAGAAAGTTAGGGTAGGGTTTTGTTTTCTAAAAATAAGAAATTAAGAAGTATGATTACTCATTATTCAAAAAAATTTGAAAAGATATTTTATACGGTTTTTGAGAGATAATCTAAAAAGGAAAGTAGATTTTCAATCCCTTAAGCCCGATTTTTGATCTTATTCAGTCATTTTTTGATGAATTAATTCAAGAGAAATTTCAGGATTCGCTCCCTTTTTGCCAGCCACAAGAGCGCCTAAAGCACACCCAAAAGCCAGCGCCTGAGCAGGATCATTATCTTTGTCAAGACTGTATAGCAATCCCGCAAGAAATGAATCGCCCGCACCTACAGTATCAACAACTGTGGTGCTAAAACCGGGATGTGTATATAAATGATCATTGTGCCAAAGCACGGCTCCCGCGCTTCCACATGTTACGCATATTGAAGAGGTATTTGTGCGTGCACCAATTGCTTTTAGGCGATCTTCCATAGTAGCAGAGTTGATGCGTAGAAAGCTTTTAACTTCCTTGAGTTCTTCCTCATTCATTTTTACAAACTGCGCCAGTTGCATCAGGTTAACAACTTCATTAAGATCATAATGTGGCGCTCTAAAGTTCACATCAAAAACAGCGTTTTTAGCAACATCAAGAAGTTCTTTTAAAGTGTTTCTTGATGATTCACTTCTTGCAGCCAGAGAGCCAAAAATAAAAATATCTGCTTCTGCGACACATTTTTGATTTGCCTCTGTAAGCGCGATATTATCCCACGCTACGGGTTCTTTTATAACATAAGTGGCGCTTCCCGTTTTATCTAAAGTCACCTCTACCTGTCCTGTTTCCAGATCATCATCTTCCTGAATAAACTCTTGTGGCAAGTCATATTTATCGAGAACAGCGAGTGTTTCTTCGGCGAGTGCGTCTGTACCTAATCTGCTTACCATTTTTACTTTAGCTTTAAGCGAAAGCAACCTTAAACAAACATTAAGCGGTGCGCCGCCCAATGCTTTACCGTCAGGAAAAAGATCCCATAGTATTTCGCCAAAACAAACAACGTTAAGTGATTTACTCATGTTAATCGAGAATTTTCTTTTCTAGTTCTTCTAGTGATATACCTTTAGTTTCTGGCATATAGAAGGATGCGAAAATTAATTGCAGAACCATCATGCCGGCAAAAAAGGCAAAAATAGGCCAGGGATTATCTTTAAATATCCCAGATTCTGAATCTAAGAAAACCGGAGTTAAAAGTGTGATCAAGGCGGCAAATACCCAATGCGTTCCCGTACCCCAGGATTGCCCGTAAGCACGCACTTTGTTTGGGAATATCTCAGAAATAAAAACCCAAATCACGGCACCCTGTCCTACAGCGTGACTCGCAATAAAAACGAGAATGAATGTGAGCAATAAGGTAGAACTGCCACCTGTGTAAAAGCACCAGGCAACTGTAGCCAGACTAATTATGTAACCAAAAGAGCCGATGATTATAAGCGAGCGACGCCCTAATTTATCTATTAGTTGCATACCTAGCAGGGTAAAGATGATGTTCACAACACCTATAGATATAGAATTAAACAGTGAATCCTGTTCTGCGAGACCGGCCTTTTCAAGAATCTCAGGAGCATAATAAAGAATAAAATTGATACCCGATAATTGATTGAAAAAAGCGATTAAAAAGGCGAAAATGAGCGGTTTTTTAAAGCGTTTTGAAAAAAGTTTTACGTCTGCTTTATTCTCTTCAAGATCGTTTTGTATTTCCTGCAGTTGTACTTCTGCTTCTGCGGGAGAATAGATCATTTGTAAAACCTCAAGCGCCTGCTGTTTTGCCTGTTTTTTATACAATAACCATCGCGGACTCTTAGGTACCTGTAGTACCAGCAGGCAATAAAGAATTGCAGGTATTGCTTCTACACCCAGCATCCAGCGCCAGTCATTATCACCCTGAAAGCCTTGCAACATATAGTTAGACAAAAAGGCTATAAGGATACCAAAAACCAGAAAAAACTGATATAAAGCCACTAATCTGCCGCGACTTTTTGCTGATGATATTTCTGAAATATAAGTAGGCGCGGCAACAGAAGAAGCACCTACGCCCACACCGCCTACAAATCTAAAAAATGAAAAAGTATAGGGGTCTGGAGCAAAGGCAGAACCTAAAGCAGAAACAAGAAATAGAAGACCTATCCAGACTAAAGTTTTCTTTCGGCCCAGCTTATCACAGGGTATGCCACCAAAAAGGGAACCCAAAACTGTTCCCCAGAGTGCCATAGACATGATAAATGTACCATGAAAAAGAGGCGAAGTATTCCATAATTCTTTAATGGGTAGGTTTGCACCAGAGATAACTACTGTGTCAAAACCGAATAAAAAGCCAGCCAACGCTACCGTGACAGACCATTTTTGAACTGCTTTCATTAATTATTTTTTTGGTTAGGAGAATTCCAGGTTGAAGGTATGTGTGCAAGTTTAAGGTTTTTAACCTCGTCCTGCGTTTTAATGCTAAAAGTGGTGTAAGGCACGTGTGGAAAAACCTGTGCGGTCAATACTGTTGCACCTTTATCTGCAAAAAATTCAATTGAAGACTGATCTGTAAAGACAGAAACTTCAATTGTATTATCAGTTTTAAAATGAGCGGGGGCTTTCATAACTGGTTCTGCAAACCTATTAGAAAAATCGCTTTGTCCCGCCTTAGTGCGATCTACATAAAATTGGTTTTCGCTTTTAGTGTAACCCATTTTTAAACTGTCGCCTTGCGTATTGCTATAGATGATTTCAAAATCACTGAGCGGGCGAGGGAGTTCAAATTTGAGATTAGACTTTTGTAAAAGGGAGTCAGTATATTGTTGATTTTGCTCTTTTTCTTTTTGTGGCGAAAAATAATTGAGGTCTTTAATTACAGCAGCGACGGGATAATTGCTCACATACAAAGTAGAGTCTTTGTATAGTTCAAGCTTTCGCGGAAGCGTCATAGCACTACGCCACTTTGTTGTGGGTGTTTGTTCTGCATAGAACCAGTTGCTCATCCAGCCAATAAACGTGCGCTCATCTTCAGGCAGATTATTATAGGTTATGCCGGCATAATTATCGCGCCCGTAATCAAGCCATTTTTCCTGTTTTTGGTCTGTTTTGAACGATTTTCCGTCAAAATCACCGATAAAATATTGTGTGCCAGAACCACCATTAGGAGCGCCGGGATTAATGCTTATGAATAGAACCCATTTTGTATCACCACTTGGCGTCTTAAGCGGGAAAAAGTCGGGACACTCCCATACACCACCATGTGCGCCCAGATTTTTACCAAAATCACTTAAATATTGCCAGCTTTTAAGATCTGTAGAATTATATATTTCTGCGTGATCACCGGCAACGAGAACAAGAATCCATTTTTGAGATTCTTCATGCCAAAATATTTTGGGATCTCTAAAGTCTTTTTGATCCTTGTCATTTTTAACTACGGGATTACCTGTATACTTCGTCCATGACTCGCCATTATCAAGGCTGTACGCAATACCCTGGGTTTGATAGTTTGTGTCACCTGCTTTTTCTTTTTCTGCATTGTGATAGGTGAACATAGCTACCATGGGCGGATTGTCACTAGAGCCAAAACCAGATGTATTTTTAAGATCTACCACAGCGCTTCCTGAAAATATGTATCCTAAAGAATCAGGATAAATAGCTACTTTTTCATTTTTCCAGCTTTTAAGGTCTTTACTTGTAGCGTGGCCCCAATGCATGGGTCCCCACTTTGTGTCTTCAGGGTAATATTGATAAAAAAGATGATACGTGTCTTCGTAAAAAACGAGTCCGTTAGGATCGTTCATCCAGTGTGCTGGTGGGGAGAAATGATATTGTGGTCTGTATTCTTCGGTATAAGAATCTGTAGTAATTTCCTGAGATACAGCAGGCTCTTTTGTTTCTGTTTTACAGCTTTGAAGAAAAATCAATGTAAAGAGTATAAAAATCGGCTTTTTCATGCGAAAACTGGTATTTGAGCTTTTTGCTGGTTGCGGCTAGGAAAATAAAACTTTTTATTCATAAAAAAACGTTTTCGTTACGTAGTTTTGCCTTTTTAGCGGTTATGCGTGAGTAAAACGAATTTATGTTTTATAAGAATCATTATCTTTACGGCTATTGAAAATTATGAGAAGAAAACTAACATTAAAACTGATCGCTAAAGAACTTAATGTTTCTATATCGACAGTCTCGAAAGCCTTGCGTGACAGCCCCGAAATAAGCGAGGAAACACGCGAGAAGATAAAGGCATTTGCTAATTTATATAACTACAAGCCTAATAATATAGCGCTAAGCCTTAAGAACCGTAAAACAAACACCATAGGGGTAATAATCCCCCAGATAGTTCATCACTTTTTCACCACGGTTATACGTGGTATAGAGATGACTGCGAGAGAACACAATTACAATGTTATAATTTGTTTGTCAAATAATGATTTTGATAAGGAAGTTCTCAATATGGAGCTTTTAGCAAACGGGAGTACAGATGGTTTTATACTTTCTGTAGCAAAAGAAACGATGCTTAAAGAAGATTATCATCACCTTAATGAGGTAATAGACCAGGGTATGCCGGTTGTTATGTTTGACAGGGTGGTAGAAGGTATTTCCTGCGACCGTGTTCTTATAGATGATAAAGAAGGTGCACGTAATGGTGTGGCGCACATGTTAAAGACAGGCTGTAGAAAGATAGGTATTCTTACTACTAAAGATTATGTAAGTGTGGGTCGTTTGCGTACCGAAGGTTACATGGAAGCGCTTGAGTCATACGGTGTAAAAGTTGATAAGAAGCTTATTCTTAAATTAGATAATATTGATGAGTGCGGTGAAGCTTCACAGAAGAAAATCGCCGATTTTATATCGAAAAACGACCTTGATGGCATATTTACCGTAAATGAACTTTTTGCAGTAAACGCCGCAAAATTCTTACATCGAGAAGGTAAACGTATACCGGAAGATGTTTCTCTGGTTTGCTTTACAGATGGTCTGCTTTCAGAAAATTTTATACCTAGTCTTACAACGGTAAGTCAGCATGGTGAGGAAATGGGTCGTAAGGCTGCAGAAATTCTTATCAATAAGCTGGAAAGACCAGAAGATGAAGAAGAAGAATACCACACAACTTACATAGAGACCAGTCTCGTACAACGTGAGTCTACACGTAGTTTATAAATAACACCATACATATGATTACAAGCAAAAAGGGATTTATTTTTGACCTTGACGGCGTTATTGTAGATACTGCAGGCTTTCACTATCTGGCATGGCACAATCTTGCAAAAGATCTGGGTTTTGATTTTACCGAAGCTCAAAACGAGGCTTTTAAAGGAGTGAGCAGAGTACGCTCGCTAGAATTGCTTCTTGAGATAGGTGGCATGACCGCGACAGATGCAGAAAAAGAGGTTTGGCTCAAAAAGAAAAATGAAGAGTATCTAAGTTATATAGATAATATGACCGCAGATGATATTCTTCCCGGGGTGAAACCCATTCTTGAATATTTACAGCAAAAAAATGTGCCAATGGCTTTAGGTTCTGCAAGTAAAAATGCAACACCTATATTGAAAAGGGTCAATTTATTTGATATCTTTAACGTTATAGTAGATGGCAATGCCGTTAAAAAAGCAAAACCTGATCCTGAAGTTTTTCTTATAGGAGCAGAAAAGCTAAACATAGCACCCTCCAATGCCATTGTATTTGAAGATTCTATTGCAGGAATACAAGCTGCTAATATTGCTAGTATGATCAGCGTGGGTATTGGTGAAAAAGATATTCTGCATGAAGCACATTACATCTTCAAAGATTTTACAGAAATAGATACAGATTTTATAGACAAATTATTGAACGCTTAAGTCATGAATCAAGATTATATAGTTCCCTCACCGTGGTCAATCATAGAAGAAGGTTTTGAGAAAGACCGGGTTAAATCTTCAGAAAGTCTCTTTAGTATTGGTAATGGGGCGATGGGACAACGAGCTAATTTTGAAGAAGATTACAGTGGTAAAACATTTCAGGGGAGTTACATAGGCGGCGTTTACTATCCAGATAAAACGCGCGTAGGCTGGTGGAAGAACGGCTACCCTGAGTATTTTGCAAAAGTGCTTAATGCACCCAGCTGGATAGGCATTAAAGTAATAATAAATGGTGAGTCGCTCGATCTTAACACCTGCACAGAAGTTAAGAACTTTCGCAGAGAACTAAACATGAAAGAAGGCTGGCTGGGGCGTAGTTTTCAAGCCACACTCACAAATGACATAACTGTAAAGGTAGAAGCAAAACGCTTTTTAAGTCTTGATCTGGATGAACTGGGCGCAATAAAATATGAGGTTACTCCGCTTAATGAAGATGTTACCATAAGCTATGAGTCTTACCTTGACAGCGGGATTACAAATGAAGATACAAACTGGGACGATCAGTTCTGGAACACGCTTTCTGTAACAGAAGATAAGGAGAAAGCGTATATCATGGCACACACCATGAAGACCTTTTTCTATGTGTGTACCGCGATGGTAAATAAACTTACAGTAAATGACAGGCCTATTTCGCTTGCGCGAAAAACCAATCAGTCAGATACCTATATAGGTCACATCTACGAGACAGATATTAAAGAAGGGGAGACATTCGGGATTCATAAATTTGCCGGTTACGTTACTTCTTTTAATCACGATAAAGACAATTTATTAAGTGCTGCAGATTCTGTTTTAGAACAAGCCGTTAGTGCCGGTTATGAAGCTATGCTTAAAGATCAGATCAAAGCGTGGGCAGATATCTGGTCAATGGCAGATATTACAATAGATGGTGATATAAAAGCGCAGCAGGGTATCAGGTTTAATATCATGCAGCTCAACAATACATATTTGGGTAAAGATGCCCGACTGAATATTGGCCCAAAAGGATTTACCGGTGAGAAGTATGGTGGTAGCACTTATTGGGATACAGAAGCCTATTGTATACCATTTTACATGGCTACTAAAGATCAACAAGTAGCTCGTAATTTATTGACCTATCGCTATAATCAGCTTGATAAAGCAATAGAAAATGCTGAAAAATTAGGTTTTAAAGACGGAGCAGCTTTATACCCAATGGTGACTATGAATGGTGAAGAATGCCATAACGAGTGGGAAATCACCTTTGAAGAGATACACCGTAATGGCGCAATGATTTTTGCGATTTACAACTATGTGCGCTACACAGGCGATTATAGCTACATTCCTGAGAAAGGACTTGAGGTAATGATAGGTGTGGCTCGTTTCTGGAAGCAAAGAGCTACTTATTCTGAGCAAAAAGGTAAATATGTTATACTGGGAGTAACCGGCCCTAATGAGTACGAAAACAACGTAAATAATAATTTCTATACAAATTATTTGGCCAAATGGTGTTTGGAATATGCCGCAGAACAAGCTGCAAAGGTTTCAGATGAAAGTGCTTCAGATTACAATCGCATTACTGAAAAAACCAATTTACAGGAAGACGAGATTGTTACCTGGAAGGAAATAGCAGAAAACATGTATTTTCCTTATTCTGAAGAGAAAGGAATTTACCTGCAACAAGATGGTTTTTTAGATAAAGAACTTGTTACGGTAGCAGATCTTAACAAGACAGAAAGACCTATAAATCAAAAATGGTCATGGGATCGTATTTTACGTTCTCCTTATATTAAACAAGCAGATACATTACAGTGCTTTTATTTCTTTGGTGACCGCTTTACTAAAGATGAGCTATCTAAGCATTATGATTTTTATGAGCCTTTTACAGTTCATGAATCATCACTAAGCCCTTGTGTACACTCTATTCTGGCGGCAGATCTTGACAAGATGGAACAAGCCTACACATTCTATTTAAGAACATCACGTCTTGATCTTGATGACTATAATAAGGAAGTTCACGAAGGTTTGCACATCACCAGTATGGCTGGTACGTGGATGAGCGTCGTAGAAGGTTTTGGTGGTATGCGTATAGAAAATGATAAATTGTCATTCTCACCTAAAATGCCAGAGGCGTGGGATGGTTTTTCATTTAAGATCAACTTTAGACATCAAATATTGAAAGTAGCTATAACTAAAGATAAGTTCAGTTTTAGTCTTAATGAAGGTGATGATCTCGATATTCTGGTAAATGGAAAAGAATTGACAGTTAGTTCAAAAGAAGCAGTAACCGTTTAAAAATCGGTCAAAATCATATAAAAATCCGGAAATTTCTTCCGGATTTTTTATTTTACAGGCATGTATATTTTTGACTTCCAGGTTTCAGAATTACTTTCTGTCATGGGATTATTGTAATAAACTTCAATGATTTTTTTATCAATCTGAATGTCATCTGCATCAGATTTCAAAAGCAAGTCACCCCAAATGCGATGAGATAGTTTGTAGTTTCCAGTGAATTCTGCTGTTTCAGCTTCAAAAGAAGGTAGCATTTTAAGACTAGTGCCTGGCGTAACTACCAGACTGTCTGATTTATTAATGGGGAAACAGAAATTGAAATTAATCTTATTCTCAGAGTTATTCCAATTTTCTATCCATAAAAGCGGATTATTAATGGGTTTTAGCTGATTTTTATTAAAAAAACGATCTATCACGCCCATTAGTGCGAGCATTTCAGAAGCTTTTTGATCGGTTTTGCTTTCGCCCTGAGCGCACACACAATATTTCCCTTTAAATTCTTCTTTTTCCTTATTTAAGTTTACCGAATATGCAGATTGTGCTGCTTTAAGATCATTTTTGAGCTCAATAAAGTACTTTTTTAAATAAGAGCTATAGGTGTCATCAAAGGGGTTTAGTACGCTTATTCTGGCTGCCAAAGGATTTGTACGATCTTTAATGTTTACAGTTATGTGTGTTGTAGAATCTGTCTCTGTTTGAAGTAGCCATTGAAAAGTAAAAAGAGTATCACCTAATTGTTTATTCTCTAAAATCTCCTTAAATGGCTTTTTTGATATTTGATTTTGCTCGTTGCTTTTTTGAGCATCTAAGAGATCATAATAAACAGAAGCCTGCCCATAATTGCCTTTAAAATTCACCTGATAATCGTATTCCTTAATAAAAAGATACCAGCCGGCAACGCATACAGCAAGAACGAGCAAGGATAATACTATACGCTTAACCATTAATTGATCGCAAGATTATGTTTGTTAGTGGTTAAATGCAGATTATCTACTACATAATTACCTAATAATCTGCCTTGTTTTAATCCTTGTTCTATCGCTGCGCGATAATGAATGCCACCATACATTCTGCTAATAGCAGCTTCTGCAGAAGCTTCATTAAAAGAATTAAAAGTGCGAATGGGGATTCCGTATGGAGTTTCTGTATCATCATCAAAAGTGAAATTGTCACCAAAAATATCTGTAAGAATTATGGCTGCAGCCCCGGAAACTACAGAATGCCCGCTTGTGTACTCAGGGAAAGGCGGAGTTTGTAAGACAGGTTTCCAGCTTTCATCAATGTATTTGTTTATCAAAGTTTCCGGGCGAATAAGGTTACTGCGGTATTTCTCATCCCAACAACTAATGAACCCATCTGAAATAGCAATCGCCGTTTTTGTGTATGCAGCGACGGTTTTTTCAAAGTCAGCATCGGTTTTACGACAGGCTATTTTGGTAATGCCAATCCAATGTGCGCCGGGAGTGATTTTCTTGGTGGCAAACATTAAGTGCCCGTTTTGCGTAGAAACATATGGATTGCAATCCCAGAATTTAGCGATGCCAATTTCCTTCCCATTATCTCCGGTTTCCTGAATATGCATTCTGGTATTATAAACTTCCATCAATTCGTCATGAAATTTTGTGCCTTCTTCCATTGAGAATTTTGGCGGCGGTATTGGTTTAAATTGATCTGGTGATTTTAATAGAAAGGGACGTATTTTACTCCAGTGCGGTTCAATACCGTCCATATATGCGGGCGGCGTAGGTTGCCAGCGTCCCTCATCTTCTGTATACACAGAGAATTTAGGCATTGTGCGCGTTTCGGCATACATATCTTTCGCCATCCAGGAGCGTATGTGCTGGGCAACTTTGAGCCCGTAATTTTTAGAATTAGTATAACTTGTTTCATTCTCTTTTTCCCAGACGGTATAAAGACTATCGCGGTAAGTGGTTATTTGATCTTCAGAAAAAATAAGTTGTTTGGCAATGTCATAAAAAGCAACAAGCGCGGCAACTCTGTAATTTAGTGCGGTCGTGTCATCTGGCGGCGGCGTAGGTGTAAGTTCTCTAAGCTGGCCGCCAAGAGATTGATAATCGTCACTACTAGCCTGTACTGCTTCATAAGCCGCAATGCTGGAGTATGAAAATATACGAGCTGCTACAGGAGGCGAGAAAATATCATGCACCTGTATCGCAGTCACATTATCAATAGCTTTGTGGTAATCTTCTGCAGTTATTGCGATAGGCTGTGGTTGTTTACTGCACGAGAAAATCAATGCCGAAAAAACGAGAGGTAAGAGAAATCTGGTTTTCATTAGAAATTAAGTTTATACAATTCTGCACTATCATTATTGAATGTCGCTAATAGAGATGGTTGTTGCAGAATTTTTATTATTGAGAGGTTTTTTACTGCTTTTTGGGCGAAATTGAGTCCTATTGTATTTGCGTCTAAAATTTCCCCAGAATTTGTCATTATTGCTCCTGCAAATGAATCAAATTTACCGTGGTAGGGAGTTATGCCAAAGTAATTACCGCCTATAAGCACTTCTTCTTTGCCATCATTATTAAAGTCGAAAGCCAATAAGCTGCGTAGTGGAGATAATTGTAATTGAGAATCGAAATTTTTAAAATGGAAATCACCATTATCATTCTGTAAATATCCGGAAGCTAATGTGTGAATTTCTAGTTTTGTAGCCTTATCAAGCATTTCTTGGCCCATAATTTCCTCAACATCTTTCCCGGCAAAATCTTTATAAGTAGTAAATTTTTTCTTTAAAAAGTTAAGTTGGCTGGCAAGTTCATCAAGACCATACAAGAAGTAATATTTCCCATTTTTCTCTTTAGCAATCAGGGTTTCTGTAATACCATTATTATCAAAATCATCATAATACATCACTAACGGGTTTTCTGCGGAAGCATTTAGCTTTGTATTTAAACCCCAATTGCCCAGAATGTAATCTGTATCACCGTCTGCATCTATATCAAACGGTAAAATAGTTTGCCACATTCCGTTTAATTTTTCAGAAAGTAAATTGGCAGATACATCGGTAAATTTTCCGTTATCGTTTTGAAGAAACTTAGGTGCCGTCCATTCACCCACAGTCACTAAGTCAAGATCACCATCGTTGTCATAATCATCCCAAACAGCATCTGTAATCATTCCTAATTTACTAGTGAGATCTTCCTGAACTTTTGAGAATTTCCCATTTTTGTTTTGAAGAAGAAATGATTCTGGCATCGCACCATAATTGTAATTAACGGCGTCTACACCTATAAAAACGTCTAAATCGCCATCATTATCGTAGTCTACAGAGCGAATAATAGAAGCGTTACCATAGGTTTCTACAAATAAGCTATCTCTTTTAAAACTGCCATCTTTCTGTCCTAAATACAAACGGTCCAGAAGTAGTTCACTTTTCCCAACAGATTCCCCGCCGCCCGATGTTACCAGAATATCTTTAATGCCATCATTATTAAAATCGGCAATAGTTGAGGATGTTTCTTCAGTAAGAGAATCCTGAGCTATATTTTGTGGAATAGCAGATTCAAAACTTCCGTTTGTTTGATAGTAAATCTTCGATTTCTGGTAGCGCGAACTACCAAAGAATATGTCTTCCGTTCCATCGTCATTAAGATCTCCTACACTTACTGCCGGATCGTTGTCTGACAATTGATGCGGAATAAGTTTTTGCATATTAAAATCTGTGAAGTTGTTTTCTTTATGCACAAAATCGATTCCTAAGTTGCCTTCTACTTTAGTAAACCAGTGTTTTGAACGGTTAGGAAATAACTTCTGATAATCAATAGTATCTCTGTTGGTTTTAGGTGTTATTTCTACAGTGCGATTTGCTTCAGGACTTTTTAGTGTTTCAAAAGTTTGATCTGGCCAGATGATAATTAGGGAGTCAAGCTTGGTTTCTTGAGGAAAACCAAAGCTAATTATTGCCTGCGATGATGATTGCCAGCCTTTAGTTGTGTAAAGCTGTCTGTACTGTCTGCCTTTATCTGTGTATAGAATTGCTTTCGCACCAAGTGCCTGCGTATTTTTACCTTTCGCTTTAAGCTTTAAATTGAGATAATTCCCTGAAGCATTAATGTTTTTATAAACGGTAGGGGTGGAGTTTATGTTGTTTGTGACAATATCAAGATCGCCGTCATTGTCAAGATCGCCGTAAGCAGCTCCCGTAGAAATTGTAGTATCCTGTACAGCCCAGTTTTTGGTCTGGTTTTCAAACATCCCGCCGGCCTTGCCTTTATAGGTATAATTTACCACTGCACCAGAAGGCATCTGTTTTAAAGCTTCCTGATCTATTAAATGTGTTTGATCTAGTTTTTGGCGTATTTGCTCATTTGATGTATATCTAATATAATCAAGATCATTAGGGCGCTTGGGAATACCATTGCTTATGAAAATATCCTGAATCCCATCGCGATCGTAATCGCCAAAAAGAGCTCCCCAACTCCAGTCTGAAGCAGCAACACCACTCATTAAGCCGGTTTCTTCAAAGTAACTTCCACTTTCATTAAGCTGTAACATATTGCGTGTGTATTGAGGATGATATCCTAATCGCTCAATGCGCATTTTATGTAAATCTACATTGTCATCACCGGCAGATGATTTTAAAACCTTCTCATCTTCGGCGAGCATATCAAGGGTCATCAGATCGTAATAACCATCATTATTTATATCTGCCACATCGCTACCCATTGAGAAACGCGAAGTATGACCAAAATTCTTGCCGAGACTCTCAGTAAACGTGCCGTCACCATTGTTGAGGTAATAATAATCATCTTCATGAAAATCATTACTTATATAAATATCTGTAAATCCGTCGTTATTAAAGTCGGCAGTGCTAATGCCCAGACCATAGCTATTTGCGCCACCGTAAATGCCAGCCTGCTCACTGTGATCTACAAATTTGCCGTTCTCATTGATCATTAATTTATCACCACTTTCTTCAGAACGTTTATTTCTTATTGAAGCAGGACCAAATGAGTCGACGGTGTGTATCGCGTGATTGAGAATGTAAACATCAAGATCGCCGTCATTATCAGCATCAAAAAAAGCGGCTTGGGAAGAGTAATTTTCGAGATTTAAGCCAAATTTTTCAGCGCTTTCTGTAAAGGTGAGGTCGCCATTATTAATAAAAAGTTCGTTGTGGCCTAAAAAGCCATTGATACCTACCACTGCTGAAACATAGATATCGAGATTACCATCACCATTTACATCTGCCATTGTAGAACCCGTACTCCATGAATTGCTGCCTGCAACCCCGGCTTTTTCAGTCATATCTTCAAAAACGAAATTACCTTTATTGAGGTATAATTTGTTCTCGACCTGGTTTCCTGTAAAGTAAATGTCTGCCAGGCCATCGTTATTTATATCGCCTATACTTACACCGCCGCCGTTATAGAAATAGAGATAGTCCAGAATGTTCTGATCTTTAGTTTCGGTAAGTTGGTTAATGAAGTTGATGCCGGTGGTTTTAGCATCCGGATTTTCAAAAAGCTCACCTTTCTTTTTTTGGCAACTAAAAAGGGCGGAAAAAATTAATATATAAGGAACTAAATTATAACGCATTAATTTCAAAAATCTTAGGTTTTTGGTTGTTTATTGCCGCTATTAGGAAGGTTTTGCCCGATTTATCTTTAAATAATTTCAGGTTTTTTACTTCGTTTTTTAAGAAGAAACCGCTGTCATTATAATCTTCCCACTTAAAATCCATTTTGCCATTTCCTAATAAAACACTGCCATAGCTGGCGTCTAAACGTGAGAACTGCGGTTTAAGTTCGTAGTTATTTCCGCCTAAAACGAGGTCCAGATTTCCATCTTTATTAATGTCAATACATGAAATGCCACAAACACACGAAAACTGAACTCGGGCAGGTAGTATTTTCACCTCAAAATTGCCTTTACCATCATTAACGGCGACAATCGTTTCAGAAATAGTTGCTGTTTTTACCAGCGAATTTTTAATTGTTTCGTCAGAAAATAATTCAGGGATGGTCTTTTTAGCATACTCTGATGCTTTTAGATTTTTCTTTTTAAGCGAAACAAGTTGCGTAGTAAGCTCCTTCTTCATGTGAAGCGGATAATCACCACCATTTGCATGCTGAGTAACAAGCTGCTCTATGGTGCCGTTGTTGTCAAAATCGTTGACCCACATCTTCATTGGGTTTTGCATTGAGGTCTTATATGGGATGTTACTTCCTTTATTACCTACAACCAGATCCATATCACCATCATTATCAAGATCTGCTGCCTCAACAACATTCCACCAGCCCTTGTAATCGTCAAGATCTGTCTTGAGTCTTGAAAGGCGTTTGCCCAGATTCTTAAAGATCATTGGTGATCCCCAGTCTGAAGCTGTTACCAGATCTTTTTTATTGTCTCCATCAATATCTGCCCATATCGCATAGGTGATCATACCCGCATCTTTAAGATCGTAGGCAAGTTTTTCTGTAGCATCTGTAAACGTACCATCGCCCTGATTTTCTAATAAAAGGTGTTTAGGATCGATGCCGTATGTGCCTACAACACTACGTGAGCCTACAAAAACATCAACATCACCATCCTGATCAAAATCATAGGGAGCGATAATAGAAATATTTGTTTCGTTAGTGGGTAGCTGCGCTGTAGATTTGCTAAAGTTGCCTCTGCCATCGTTGAGGTACAGGCGTGTAATATATTCTTTCTGCTTGCCTATCTCATTACCACCAGAGCCAACAATAAGATCCATATCTCCATCTCCATCTGCATCAAAAAAAGCAGAAGCTGTATCTTCATAATTAGAGTCTGCCGCTAGAGCCGGTTGTTTAGTAGGTTTTAATTTACCGTTGCCTTTGTTAAGGTAAAGCGTGCCTGCCTGCATTTCTGCGCCACCCGTAAATGTATCATCATTGCCATCATTATCAACATCTGCTACAGCGAGCGCAGGACCTTCCTGAGAAAGCATCTGTGATATTAACCCTTCATAGTCAAAATCTGTATAATTGTTTTCTTTATGAACCTGTAGTTCTTTGTCTGGAATTTCGGTCAATAATGGCTGCTTTTTAACCGATTTTGGTGCCAAAATATGCGATTTTGCATTAGATTGATTAAGAGTAAGTAACTGATTTGCAGAAATAGAATCTAACTTTTGAGTAGAATCATCTGGCCAGATCACACGCAGAGAATCAATGATTTTTGTATCTCCCAGGCCAATATCCATAACATAATCCATTGAAGATTGAAAGCCTCTAAAAGGGGAGAGTTCCTGAAGAACAATTTGATCTTTATAATATAGTTTTACAGAGGAGCCAAGCGCAAATTTATTAGCGTCTTTGCCTACCAGTTTTATTTTTAAGTAATTATTGTTTGTGAGTTTTTCAGCATTGTTACGATAAACAAACGCTTCCATATTTACGTTATTAACAATAAGATCAAGATCACCGTCATTATCAAGATCGCCGTATGCGCAGCCGTTAGAAAGGCCGGGAATATTAAGGCCCCATTCTTCAGCTTCATTTTTAAATTTTAGGTCTTTATTATTCTTAAAAGCATAGTTAGCAAGTAAAGTAACCGGCATTTTGTTTATGATAGAATCTATAGCTTCCTTTTTACCGGTAAGTGCCATTTTTTGAATAATGTCGTTAGCAAAAAAGTCTACAAAATCAAGATCTGTCAAGTCGTGATTTATACCGTTAGTTACATAAATATCCCTAAAACCGTCATTATCCATATCAAAAATGAGTCCGGCCCAACTCCAGTCGGTACTTTCTACACCGCTATAATTGGCAATTTCAGAAAAGGTATGGTTACCATTATTTAACTGTAGCGTATTCTGAATATACTGCTGGTAGAAATCCTTTTTTTGCTTCAGTTTGAAGACGTTATAACCTTCAAATTCCATTACAGATTTTACGCGCTCATCGCCATCAGGAAGCATGTCTGTAATGTAAATATCTGCGTTACCATCATTGTTTATGTCTGCCACATCTACACCCATTGCCGAAAGCGATAGGTGAGAGGTCCAGTTTTCTATATCTTCAGTAAAAGTGCCATCCTGATTATTGATGTATAAGTAATCACGCTCATAGAAATCGTTTGAGACATATATGTCAGGATACAAATCATTATTAAAATCACTAATTACTACGCCCAATCCAAAGCCGATTAAGCTTCCATAAATATGGGCTTCCTCGCTTACGTCTACAAATTTCCCGTTATCATTTCGCAAAAGCATGTCACCTACACCTCTAAATATTTCGGGAACACCTTCCCAATCCTGAGCTCGTACATCGCGTTGTTCTGCATAACCCAAACTGCTTACAGGAATGTTGCTGTTATTTAAAATATATGCATCAAGGTCACCATCTTTATCATAATCAAAAAACGCGGCATGGGTACTAAAACCTGTTTTAGCCAAGTTATATTCTGCTGCTTTTTCAGTAAAAGTTAGATCACCATTGTTGATGTAAAGATCATTATCGTGATTATTACCTTCCATATTTCCTGCATTACTCACATAGAGATCCAGCAAACCATCCTGATTAATATCAACCATATTTACCCCTGTAGACCAGGGTTTATTACCTGCCACGCCCGCTTTTTCTGTAATATCTTCAAACTGAAAATTTCCTTTATTCAAATACAGTTTATTAGGCTTCATATTCGCCGTAAGGTAAATATCAGGCAAGCCATCATTGTTGATGTCACCTATGGCAACGCCGCCCCCGTTATAGAAATTTCGGTATTTAAAAATATTAAAGTCCTTCTGATTTTTTACCTCATTTAAAAAATCAATACCTGTTTCCTCGGAAGATAAAAGGGAGAAAAGCTTTTCTTTTTCCGGATTATCAGATTGTTGCTGCTCTTCATTTTTACATGAAATTGTAATAATAAAAAGAGATAATAAGAGGATATTATTATAATACGAAATCTTCATTTTAGGAATTAATTAACTTTCTATAAAAGTAAAGAAGCTATGACTGGAAATACTATTTTTTGACACTAAATAGTCTAATATTATAGAATTTTGACAAGTATACATTACTAAATGGTAGTGTCATCAACTATATCATCACAACTGTAGAAGAATTATTATTTAAATTAGGTTCTGGATATAAAAACAATCCTTCTTAGTTAGCGATAATACAGCTAAACATAAGAAGGATTGTACCCCACTACTTAATTATTGATACGGCTTTTGCAGTATCCTTATATTATGAATTAATATCCCGGGTTCTGGACCAAATTAGGATTAGTAATTATAGCAGTTGCAGGAATAGGATATAAAACTCTAAAGTCTTCAGTATTATCTTTAAATGCCCAAGGCTGCGTGAATTGGCCGAATCTTATAAGATCATTTCTTCTCCACATTTCTTCGTATAATTCTCTACCTCTTTCATCAAGTATATCCTGATCAGATAGTGATGCTAAAGGAGTTGCTCCTCTTAAGGTTCTTAACTGATTTACAAGTACAAGAGCGTCTTCACTTGAAGTACCGCCATTTGCAATTGCTTCGGCTTTCATAAGATGCGCATCTGCATAGCGGAAGACAACTTCATGATTAGCAAACGCTCCATTTTCAGGGTGGTATTTAATAATGCGTATCCCTGTAATCTCGTTGTTACCTAAAAGACCCGGCAGATCTTTAGTGTAAGCCAGCGGATTACCAGGACGGTCTGTCATAGCAGCTCCGGTTGCATCATATTGTTGATTGATCAAAAACCCGTAACCTATACCTAAATGAGAACCATCTGTAGGCACAAAACCTCTTCTTTCTTCTTGTCCTGAGCCTGGTACATTAACGTTAGGATCCCCTTCAAATAAGTCATAGAACTCGGCTAAAGTTGTAAAACCATTCCAGCCTCCACCGGTGTTATCTGGTGAATTTTGTTTGTAATGCAACGTATTCCAGATTCTTGGACCCACATCAGAAGTGGTGAAATAGATAGTTTCAGTATTTACCTCATCGGTAAATAAATCAAAATATCCTTCCTGTAAAGCAAAACCGTCTGCTTGTATTGCATTCACAAGATTTACTACCTCAGTCATATCTGCAGATGCAGGAGTTTCTGTGCCTAAATAGATATGCTTATTTAAATAGATCTTAGCAAGTAAGAAACGTACTGCTGCTTTTGTAGGTTTATTTAAATCTGCACTTGGGCCACTTGTTGGTAAAACTGGCAATGCTTCATTAAGATCGTTTAAAACGAAATCTAAAGCTTCTGCTCTCGACATCACAGAAGGATACACATCAGACCCTTCATCTGGAGTTCTAAAAGGAACCTGACCAAATAGATCTAGCAACTGAAACATACAATATCCTCGTATGAATTTTGCTTCTGCAGCTTGTTGCTCTGTAGGCGAACTTCTGCTATCAATAATAGAAGTCGCATTAAAGATCATCTGGTTAAAATTGTTCCATGTTCCTTTAATGAAGTTATGGTTAGAATCCCATGTGTGTGCATGAAGGTTACGCCAAACCCCATTATCTCCCCAGTCTGTACCGCGGGTAGGAACTAGCTGCTCGTCTGAACTTACTTCTGTAAGCGCATAAAGGTTTTCTTGTGTAGAAATTTGACCTCTAAGTGTGTTATATAAGTTAGTCAGGTTTGCATCAGCATCTACTCCAGAGAAATCTCCAGATAGATTCCCAAAACGAGAATCTGTCTCTTCAATTTCTAAGTCTGTACATCCCACGGCCCCTAGTATTAAAAAGCCTATTGAAAATTTGTAAAGATTTATAGTTTTCATATTTCTTTTTTTTTAAAACGTTGCGCTTAAACCAAAAGTGTAAACTCTGGGCCTGGGATAAGTCGTGTAATCTATACCTAATGATGGGATATCATTTAAAGCTTTAGGCACGTTTACTTCTGGATCCAGTCCTGAATATCCTGTGATAACAAAAAGGTTTTGTCCAGTAAGAGAGAAGCGCATAGACTTTAATATTCCATCTTTCTTCATATTTAAACTATATCCTAAAGAAAGGTTTTGAAGTCTTACAAAATCACCTTTTTCTAAAAATCTGGTAGAAACATCAGCGGCATTTGCTTTAGACTCACCATTTGTTAGAACATCTGTAACAACATTTTTACCCACACCTATTATACCTGCTGTAAAGTAAGCGTTTGCAGTGTTATTATAAACATATTGACCAAATTGACCTGCAAAGAAAGCATTTACATCAAAGTTCTTATAGCTTAAGCTGGTGCTAAAACCACCTGTGTAATCTGGCAATGCACTTTTGCCAACAAATTTTTGAACGTCACCTTCAGGGTAAACCGATATACCATTTTCATCAAAGCCACCAAATTCTCTCAGGTAGAATGAAAACAAAGGTTGACCACCTGCAAGTAATTGAGCGTATGCATTAGTAAGACCGTTACCACTTATTTGACCAGTTTGTATCAAGCCGTCAAAATCCTGTACCTCGTTTTTGTTATAAGATACGTTAAGACCAACATTCCAGTTTAAATCTTCAGTTTGAAGAATGTCATAGTTAAGAGATAATTCAATACCCTTGTTTATAACCTTAGCATCAAGATTTTCAAATGCGAAAGGTTGTGGTGTAGGTTGAGCGATCTCCTTTTTCAACAGTAAATCTGTTGTGTTCTTATAGTACACATCAACAGAACCATTGAAGCGGTCATTGTTAATACCAAAGTCGATACCAAAGTTAGCCTGAGATGTTTGTTCCCATTTAAGATCCTTATTAGGAAATGCAACCACTTCTGTACCTGGTATATTGATGTTACCACCGTTATCTATACTTATGCCAGCGTAACGCTCACGATAAGTAAAGTTACCATAACCTAAACCATCCTGGCTACCTGTGATACCGTAACCTACTCTTAATTTTAATGTAGAGAATTGCTCACCTATGAAATCTTCATTGTTCAGTTTCCAGGCGAAAGCACCAGAAGGGAAGTACCCGTAACTGTTATTAGGACCAAAACGTGAAGAACCGTCAACTCTTAAAGTAGCTGTAAAAAGATATTTATCTGCTATAGTGTAGTTAAGACGACCAAAGAATGACTGTAATTCGTCAGTATAATTAAATAAATTACCACTTACGGCTTTTAAGGGCACGCCACCTGGTGTATCTACAGTTTCAGTCGCGATCTCAGGAAATAAACGGTTAACAAATAAACCATCAGCATCATAGCCATATTGTTGATATGAACCGGCAATTGATTGCTCTATAGTTTTTGCTGAATTCTCAAGTTGAGAAGCCATTCCATTTAAATCTGTTGTATTGTAACCAAAACCAAGAACTGTTTTACCACTTCTCAAAAACTCCTGATAAGAGAAACCTACAAGAGCTTCAAAATTTGAATTTTCAAATTCTTTGGTATAGTTAAGTGTAAAATCTAATAATTTAGACTTTGTAAATACTTCTAAGAAAGCACCGCGGCCATTACCTGGTGTACCGTTTGTAAAACCTGTAACCTGGCTTGAAAGGGTTTGGTTCTTATCACTGTCAGACTGGTCAAAACCTACACTAACTCTTGCTTTTAAATTATCAAGAATATTATATTCTGCAGATAGGTTTGCAAGAACACGGTTAGTGTGTGCCTCGTCTTTATAATAAGCTAAAAGCTGAGAAGGTACTAATTCACCACCACCAGTAGAGAAGTCTGGATCATCTGGCCATGTAGGATTTGCAAAATAAGCAGCTCCTAAAAGATCCCCGGTAGAACCAGCGTTATTACTAATAAGAGGAGCCACATCATTTACACGTGAGTAAGTTCCGCCAAAATTAATTTTCAGCTTATCGTTAAAAAAGCGCTGTGATGCATTAATTCGTCCAGTAAGTTTTTCCTGATCAGAATTTTCAACCACACCATTTTGTTGTGTGTAACCAAAAGATCCACGTACATAACCAGAATCGTAGCTATTAGAATAAGCGAGGTTATGATTGATAGAAAGTGTATTTCTCAACACAACATCCTGCCAGTTTGTATCACCACCATAATCTAAACCAGAAGCATCACCACCGTATTGAGTCACAGCATTAAGGTATTGCTCTTTGTTTAAAAGGTCATAGCGTTCTGCCGGAGTTGAGTAACTTGTGTTTGTTGAGAATTCAAACAAACCGCCACCTGCAGCTCTACCACTTTTAGTTGTTATAATTACTACACCATTAGCTCCACGAGAACCATAGATTGCAGTTGCAGAAGCATCTTTTAAGATACTCATACTTTCAATATCATTTGGGTTTAAGAAACTAAGTGGGTTTCTTGCAGAACTAGATCCTGCCCCAATGTCTTCACCACCTGCAGAAGTATCATCTCCTGCTAATGGCACACCATCAACTACAAATAACGGGTTGTTATTAGAACGCACAGAGGCAGTACCTCGTATACGCACCTGCACTCCGGCTCCCGGCTCACCGCTTGACTGGGTTATCTGTACCCCGGCGGTTTTACCCTGAATCAATTGTTCTGGTGATGAAATAACACCTTTATTAAATGACTCTGATGAGACTACAGAAACTGCTCCCGTAGCATCTTTAACAGACTGTGTGCCGTAACCTATTACGACAACCTCTTCTAAGGCATTAGCGTCTTCCTGCAAGACTGCATCAACGGTACTTCTCCCGTTTACTGCAACTTCAAGTGTGGTGAAACCTACGTAACTAATTACAAGAATCGCGTCACTTGGTACATTGTTTAAAGTATAATTGCCATCGAAGTCTGTAGTGGCACCGTTAGTTGTGCCTTTTACAAGAACATTCGCCCCAGGCAAAGGTCCGTTTGATTCTGATACGGTTCCGGTCACGGTCTGCGCCTGTGCCATTCCCATCAATAAAAAACCAGAAACAAGCAGTATACTTTTAATAAATAATTGCTTCATGTGTTAGAATTTAAATTGAATTGTTTGATTGGTGCTCACGCCTGTCAAATATTCTTAAAGAAATATTAAAATCTCAAAATACAACGTTTGAGTAGCGAAAACGATTTAGTGTTTAAAACGTACTATTTACAGTTATTCTACAATATTATTGAGTTAAATTATTAATATGGCAATAATACTCAAAATTGCTGATATTTTACGTAAAACGGGCGGTTTTGTATCATAATTTGTCATTTTTTGATACTATTTTAAAATAAATCCTGTACTACAACGTTTTAGTTAGATTATATGTTGATTAAAATTTTTCTTATAACGGTCTCATACATAACTGGAAATCGATTGCATGATTTTCAGGTCTATCCCAAAGCTCGCAAAAATGCAAATCAGGCGTATCAACGAATAATTACTAGTCTATTTATATATAAAAAAGAAAATTTCGCTTTAAGCGAATCTTCAGCTATCTGTTATCTTTGTCACCTGTGAAATATGATGTAATTATAATAGGAGGCGGAGCTGCAGGTTTTTTTACCGCAATAAATCTTGCAAATGAAGCGCAGCATTTTAAAATAGCAATACTTGAGAGAAGTAAAGAAGTTTTAAATAAAGTGCGCATTTCTGGTGGCGGCAGGTGTAATGTTACTCATGCCGAGTTTATGCCTAAACCGTTAACCCAAAATTATCCCAGAGGTGAAAGGGAATTGCTTGGCCCTTTTCATCATTTTATGACGGGAGATACTATGGCGTGGTTTGAAGAACGCGGGGTAGAACTCAAGGTAGAAGAAGATGGTCGCGTTTTTCCTGTGACTGATTCTTCACAGACCATAATAGATTGTTTTCTTGAAGAAGCTAGTCGCTTAAATATTGATATTCTCACCGGTGATGCTGTGAAAAACCTCACTAAAACAGGTAAAAATTGGCATTTAGAGACCAAAAATTCGGTTTTTATATGTCAGTATTTAGTTCTGGCTACAGGAAGTAATCCTAAAATGTGGAAATTACTTGAGCACTCTGGCCATGCTGTTATTGCCCCTGTACCTTCTTTATTTACTTTTAATATTAAAGATAAACGTATTACAGATTTACCCGGGGTAGCGACTAATGCTTTTGTTGAACTTTTAGATGAAAAGGAAAATATTCTCAAATTAAAAGACGGCGGCCGTGCAGACAGAGGTGGCTCTACAGGGCCGTTATTAATAACGCATTGGGGTATGAGTGGTCCTGCTATTCTTAAACTTTCGGCCTGGGGTGCGATCGCATTGCATGAAGATCAATATAAATTTAAAATTCGTGTAAATTGGTTACCGCGGCTAGAGCGCGAAGTTATTTATGAAAATTTACAACAATTCAAATTAGATTACGCCAGGCAGTTAGTAACTACTTATAGCCAGTTTGAACTTTCTAAACGTCTTTGGAAAAATCTGGTTGAGGCTTCAGCAATAAAGGCAAACGCGCGCTGGGCCGATTTAAACAGGGAACAACTCAATAATCTTTGTGATGAATTGCATGGTGGTATATTTCGTGTAAACGGAAAAAGCACTTTTAAGGAAGAGTTTGTGACTGCCGGCGGTGTAGACCTTAAGGAAGTGAATTTTAAAACTTTTGAAAGCAAAATAATTCCGTCGCTATTTTTTGCCGGTGAAGTACTTAATGTTGATGCAATAACCGGAGGCTTTAATTTTCAAAACGCCTGGACTAGTGGTTTTCTGGCAGCAAAAGGTATAATTACAGCATCTGCAGATTAGTTTAATCGCCAGATCTCAAAATTGAATACTACCGTATAGACTGTCCATATTATATATGGTATAAGAAAATAACCTGCTCTGGGATCTACTATTCTAAACCATTTATAGGTAAAGAGAAGTACTATAAATAATGTAAAAGCAATTAGTAGTGCAGGTAATAAGGCTTTTAAGCCAAAAAAAACAACACTCCAGGAAACGGTGAGAATAAGCTGAAAGCCAAAGTGATAAAGCGCGGTTTTAACCCATTTATGATAAAAACCTTTGTTCCATACGATGCCGGCGGCGATGCCCATAACCACGTATAAAAAGATCCAGGCAGGAGCAAAAATCCACGTAGGCGGGTCAAAAATCGGCCTATTTAATGCCAAAAACCAGTTATTAACACTGCTCTCAATTGCGATAGAACTAAAAAAGCCCACAAGCAGACATGCTGTCACAGCAATAGAGGCTCTAATTATGAGTTTTAGATCCATAGTAGGTTGGTTGAGTGCTAAATGTAAAAAATAAATGGCATTAAAATATGGGTTTAATAAATTAAGTACTTGTTTTCTGCTTTCTTATAACCTTATATATTTGCAGCATGATTGAAAATAAATTTCTGCCAAAGGCTTATACCCATGCTATTTCCGGTTCATCTGTAGGCTATGAATCGCCTAGTAATATTGCATTGATCAAGTACTGGGGAAAATACGGTAACCAGCTTCCTAAGAATCCATCAATTAGTTTTACACTAAATACCTGTAAAACACAAACGCGAGTTTCTTTTCAAAAACTGGAAAAAAGCAAGAAAGGTTCATTTGATTTTGAGATTTATCTGGATGGAGAGCCTAAGCCGGGCTTTGAACCTAAGATCGAGCAATTCTTTCATAGAATAGAAGATTATGTTCCTTTTATAAGTGAATATAAATTTAAGATAGCTACATCAAATAGTTTTCCGCATAGTTCTGGTATAGCATCATCTGCCAGCGGCATGAGTGCTCTTGCACTTTGCCTTATGGAGATGGAAAAGCAGTTGCAGCCCAATATGTCTGTAGATCATTTTAATGAGAAAGCATCATTTCTGGCTCGTTTAGGTTCTGGTAGTGCGTGCAGAAGTTTAACAGGGCCGCTTGTTGTGTGGGGAGAGCATGAAGAATTTAGAGGTAGCAGTAATTTGTATGGCGTCAAATTTTCGCATGAGCTTCATCCTGTTTTTGAAGATTACCAGGATACTATACTTATGGTTGATAAAGGTGAGAAGCAGGTAAGCAGCACCGTGGGTCATAATTTAATGAACAATCACCCTTTTGCACCTGCTCGATTTGATCAGGCATATATGCATATGACAGATATTGTGCCTATACTTAAAAGTGGTGATCTTGATGCTTTTATGCATCTTGTAGAAAGAGAAGCATTGACATTGCATGCGATGATGATGACCAGTAGCCCGTACTTTATTTTAATGAAACCAAATACCCTTCAGGTAATTGAGAAAATCTGGAATTTTAGAAGAGAAACCGGTGCTCCTGTAAGTTTCACGCTTGATGCGGGGGCTAATGTTCACGTGCTTTACCCTGCAGCTGAAAGCGAAAAAGTACTCGATTTTATAAAAAACGAACTCGTTAAATATTGCCAAAACGGACAGTATATTTGTGATAATGTGGGTAATGGTGCAAGAAAGTTGTAATTTTGTTGCTTACTAATCGGTATCTATGAAAGGACCTTTATTTTATTCTAAAATCCTGCTCTTTGGTGAATATGGTATCATTAAGGATTCTAAGGGTTTATCTATTCCCTATAACTTCTACAAAGGAGCACTAAAGGTTGAAGGTAATTTATCAGAAGCTTCACAAAAGTCTAATGATAGTCTTAAAAGGTTTGCTGTTTATCTTGAGAATCTGCAAAACGAAAATCCGGAGCTTGTTACTTTTGACATAGATCGCCTAAAAGCCGATGTTGATTCTGGGATGTACTTTGACAGTACAATACCGCAGGGTTATGGCGTAGGCAGCAGCGGGGCACTTGTAGCTTCTATCTATGATAAGTATGCCTTTGATAAAATAACGATTCTTGAAAATCTTACCAGAGATAAATTACTAACCCTGAAAAAAATATTTGGGGAAATGGAGTCTTTCTTTCACGGTAAGTCTTCCGGGCTTGACCCTTTGAATAGTTACCTGAGTCTTCCTATTTTAATAAATAGTAAAGATGATATAGAACCTGCCGGGATACCTTCTCAAACACTTAATGGTAAAGGAGCTGTATTTTTATTAGATAGTGGTATTGTAGGAGAAACTGCTCCTATGGTAAATATCTTTATGGAAAATATGAAGCAGGAAGGTTTTAGAAAAATGCTTAAAGATCAATTTGTTAAGCATACAGATGCCTGTGTTGAAGATTTTCTGAAAGGTGATGTAAAATCACTTTTTGGTAACGTAAAGCAACTTTCTAAAACGGTGCTTAATCACTTTAAACCTATGATCCCTGCAAAGTTTCATGAACTATGGCAAAAGGGTCTTGAGTCTAATGACTATTACCTCAAACTTTGCGGTTCTGGTGGTGGTGGTTATATTTTAGGTTTTACCGAAGATATTGATAAAGCCAGAAAATCACTTAAAGGTCATAAAGTAGAGGTTGTCTATAGTTTTTAAACTGCTTTCTTTTTTCGGGGAAATCTGTAAAATTCATTTTTATGTCTTTAATAAACCGAAGAAATAAACTTTTACTTCTCAAATTCTTCAGTTTATTCTCGGTTGCGCGCGTTTATAATATTCTTATTATAGTTTTAGCGCAATACCTGGCTTCAATTTACATACTTGCACCAGGCTTGCCATTGCGCGAGGTGCTTTTTGATACTAATCTTTTTCTGCTTGTACTCTCATCTGCAATGGTAATTGCGGGGGGCTATATAATCAATAGTTTTTACGATACAGAAAAAGACCTTATAAACAGGCCGCATAAGACTAAACTTGATCATCTGGTTAGTCAGAACAAAATGCTCACATTTTATTTTGTGTTCAATTTTCTTTCAGTAGTAGTGGCGAGTTATGTATCATTTAGAGCAGTTTTATTCTTTTCGATATATATTTTCGGAATTTGGTTGTATTCGCATAAGCTGAAGAAAATAACATTTGTAGGAAACCTTACTTCTGCCATACTTTCAATCACACCTTTTTTCGCAGTATTTATCTATTACGGAAACTTCTACACTGTAATTTTTGTACATGCAACATTTTTGTTTCTTATAATTACAATGCGAGAACTAGTTAAAGATCTTGAAAATCTAAAAGGCGATCTGGCTTTGAATTACAGGACGATCCCCATTGTACTGGGAGAACTCTATGCTAAACTAATTTTAACTGCACTGGGGCTTTTTACGATTTTACCCATATACCTTTTAATAAACAAGTTTGATGTAGGGTACATGCACTACTTTTTTTATGCTTGTTTTTTACTGCTTATCATTTTTCTTGCCCTGCTGTGGCGATCAAGAGCCAGATTACATTATCTAGTACTTCATAATATTTTAAAATTTATAATTGTGGCCGGGGTTTTTAGTATTCTTCTTATAGATCCTGCAGTTGTTATTCATAGAATATTTTAGATTCTAAAAAGCCGTATAAAAAAGCCGATTTTTTATCCTTTTTTACCGATTTTTTTAATCAGGAAAAGGTGTTTATACTTTCATAATTAAGGGGTTCTTAAATTGCGTACCTTTGCAAAAATATAATTAGTAATGAGCAGACATCAGGAGAGTAATAAAGGAGGAACAGCTTCAGGCCGCGGTAGCAATGGAAAACGGGGTCATAGCAATTCAAGAGGAAATGCTCCCATTAAGAAAAATCAGGCCAATAGTAGCAGGTCTGAGACTAAAAGTGAAAGTGGCGGGGGAATCCGTTTGAATAAATATATTGCAAATAGCGGCGTTTGTTCACGCCGCGAAGCAGATCTATACATCTCTACCGGGCAGGTTACTGTTAACGGTGAGGTTATTAATGAGATGGGTCATAAGGTTAATATTGATGATGATGTACGCTTTGACGGCCGTCGTATTAATCCTGAACCTAAAGCATACGTGCTTTTAAATAAACCAAAAGGTTTTTCTGTAACCACAAGTAATTCTAAGGGTATGACGGTAATGGATCTTGTTGCCAGTGCTACAAGCGCCAGAGTTAAACCTATAGGCCGTCTTGGTCGCAATGCTACAGGGTTGCTTTTGTTTACAAATGATGATAAGATCACACAGAAGCTAACTAATTCTAAAAGTGGGCTGCCGCGTCTTTTTCACATAGAATTAGATAAAAATCTAAAGGGTGATGATGTAGATAAGATTAGAAAAGGTCTTACCATAGAAGGTAAGACTATCACAGTAGACGATATAAGTTTTGTAGATGGAGCGCCTAAAAAGGAAATAGGCCTTAAAATAAAACATACCGGCAACAGTGTTATTAGAACAATGTTTGAGCATTTAGGGTATCAGGTGGTTCGGGTAGATTGTGTCACTATTGGTACATTAACTAAAAAGGACCTTCCCAGAGGTAAGTATAGACACTTAAGTCAGCAGGAAATCAATAATCTTATGATGGTATAAACCTTTAAATCACGCATAGAACAAGGGTTTTTCAATTAATTTTGATGAACCCTTTTTTTTTCAGTTTTATTTACTTCTTTTGCTTAATATTAATACAGTAAAAAAAGAGCTTTTATCCACAGTCGTTGGTAGAAATTATATATATAGAACAAACACTATACTGCAGTTGATAGATATTTCTGCTTGCCTTAAATACCACGTAAGAAGGCAAAATTTGTATAGCACCGGTATTATTTGGCAGGTTTTCTCTTGTGCCCTGGCCAATCTTCACAATACCTTAAGAAAAGCAAACGCTAATTCTCGAATACTTTTTTTAATTTTCTCTTTTAAATAACTTAATGAACACAAAGTACATAGATCTTATCGATCAAACCTTCTATTTTCCTCAGGAGGATTTTAAGCTGGAAAACAATCATTTACAATTTCACGACATTGATTTAATGGGCCTCGTAGAAAAATACGGTGCTCCGCTTAAGTTTAGTTATTTGCCAAAGATTTCACAGAATATCAACAGGGCAAAGAAGTGGTTTGCAGATGCAATAGAGAAACATGATTACAAGGGCGGTTATAATTATTGCTATTGTACTAAGAGTTCGCACTTTAAGCATGTTTTAGATGAGGCTTTGAAGAACGATATTCATATTGAGACGTCATCTGCTTTTGATATCAATATTGTAAAAAAGCTAAAAGAAACAGGAAAGATAACAGATAGTACCTATGTTATTTGTAACGGCTTTAAGCGCGATCAATACATAGATAATATCTCAGACCTTATCAATACAGGACATCAAAACTGTGTACCAATAATTGATAATTACGAGGAGATAGATCTTCTCGCAAATAAGATCAATGGAGACTTTAAAGTTGGGATTCGTATTGCTTCAGAAGAAGAGCCAAAATTTGAATTTTATACTTCACGTTTAGGTATTGGTTATAAAAATATTGTTCCTTTTTACGAAGACCAGATCAAGAATAACGACAATGTAGAACTTAAAATGCTACATTTCTTTATAAATACAGGTATTCGTGATAACGCTTACTACTGGAATGAGCTTAATAAATGTCTTAAAGTATATACGCGCCTTAAAAAAATCTGCCCGTCACTTGACAGTTTGAATATAGGTGGTGGTTTTCCAATTAAAAACTCTCTGGCTTTTGATTTTGACTACGCTTATATGGTAGATGAGATAATAAATCAAATTAAAATAACATGTGCTGAAGCAAATGTGCCTGTACCTCATTTGTTTACAGAATTTGGTAGTTTTACTGTAGGTGAAAGTGGTGGTGCAGTTTATGAAGTGCTTTATCAAAAACAACAAAATGACCGTGAGAAGTGGAATATGATAAATTCATCATTTATTACTACTTTACCAGATACATGGGCGATTAGCAAGCGTTTTATTCTATTGCCGCTTAACCGTTGGGAAGAAGAGTATGAGCGTGTATTGTTAGGAGGTTTAACTTGTGATAGTGATGATTATTATAACAGTGAGCAGCACAGTAATGCGATTTATCTGCCACGTTTTAAAAAAGATAAACCTTTGTATATTGGTTTTTTCAATACAGGGGCTTATCAGGAAAGCATAGGCGGTTATGGCGGTTTACAACATTGCCTTATCCCACAGCCTAAACACATTCTCATTGATAGAGATGAAGAAGGAAATATAACAACGCAAATATTTAACGAACAACAGAAAGCAGAAGATTTGCTTAAAATCTTGGGTTATGAGTACAACTAAAAATTATGGAGGCATAGCAGATGAATATGCCAAACTGGACAATGCGAAGATTGTTCTAATTCCCGTGCCTTACGATGGTACAAGTACCTGGCAAAAAGGTGCAGATAAAGGACCAGAAGCTCTTTTGCATGCAACTGAAAATATGGAACTTTATGATATAGAAACAGATACAGAAGTGTATCAACAAGGTATTTATATCGCTCCTGCAATTACAGAGAATAGTTCGCCAGAAGCTGTTGTAAATGAGGTTCACAAGGTTACTAAAGACTATATCAAACGCAACAAGTTTGTAACTATAGTAGGAGGTGAGCATTCAATATCAATAGGTACAATACGAGCCTTTAATGAGTTGTACGATAATCTTACTGTGTTACATATTGATGCACATGCAGATTTGCGTAAAGAGTATGATGGGAGTAAATACAACCATGCTTGTGCAGCTTATGAAGCCAGCCAGACTACAAATCTTATTCAGGTAGGTATACGCAGTATGGATGCGCTTGAGAAAACCATAATGGATGAAGATAAAACTTATTTCGCTCATGAGATGGCAAATGATGAGTATTGGGTAGATAATGTTATAGATCAATGTACAGATGATGTTTTTATCACATTTGATCTTGATGTTCTTGATCCGTCAATTATGCCGTCTACAGGAACACCTGAGCCAGGCGGACTTTTCTGGTACGAGACGCTTGATTTCTTAAAACGCGTTTTTGAAGAGAAGAATGTGGTAGGTTTTGATATTGCAGAACTTTGCCCAAAAGAGAATGATAAATCTTCAGACTTTCTTGCTGCTAAGCTTTACTACAAAATGTTGAGCTATAAATTTCAGGGGCAGGAAATAGAAGACGATTACGATAACACGTATGTTACTAAAACTAATAATAAAGGTAACATGGGTAAATTTGACAATGATGACGAAGACTAAAGGAGCTATATCCGATTTTATAGAAAAATACTATTTACACTTTAATGCTGCCAGCGTAGTAGATGCCGCAAAAGCTTATGAGAAAAAGCTTGAAGAAGGGTCTAAAATGTTGGTTTCTCTTGCCGGTGCGATGAGCACCGCAGAGCTTGGTAAGATTTTCGCAGAGATTATACGCCAGGATAAAGTGCATATTATCTCTTGTACAGGTGCAAACCTGGAAGAAGATATAATGAATCTTGTTGCGCATTCACATTATAAGCGTGTGCCTAATTATCGCGATCTTACTCCGCAGGAGGAGTGGGAATTACTTGAGAAAGGTTTAAATCGCGTTACAGATACTTGTATTCCTGAAGAAGAAGCTTTTAGAAGATTACAACAACACATCTACAAAATCTGGAAAGATGCTGAAGATGCCGGCGAGCGCTATTTTCCACATGAGTTTATGTACAAAATGCTGTTGAGTGGAGTTCTTGAAGAATATTACGAGATAGATCTTAAAGATTCCTGGATGTACGCTGCTGCGGAAAAAAACCTGCCTATTGTTGTTCCCGGTTGGGAAGACAGTACAATGGGGAACATTTTTGCTTCTTATGTAGTAAAGGGCGAACTGAAAGCCAGCACCATGAAATCTGGTATTGAGTATATGGCATTTTTAGCTGATTGGTACACAGCTAATTCCGATAATGGTATTGGTTTCTTTCAGATAGGAGGAGGTATTGCGGGTGATTTTCCAATATGTGTAGTGCCTATGCTGTATCAGGATCTTGAGCGCACAGATACACCATTCTGGAATTATTTTTGCCAGATTTCAGATTCTACCACCAGTTACGGCTCGTATTCAGGAGCAGTTCCTAACGAAAAAATCACCTGGGGTAAGCTGGATATTGATACACCAAAATTTATAATAGAGAGTGACGCAACAATTGTAGCGCCATTAATTTTCGCATATCTGCTTGATATGTAAAAAGTGTCAATTCTCTTAGTGGGAATAGTTTTTATAAAAATAAAAGACCTTGCAGTTTGTCAAAACGCAAGGTCTTTTTTTATGTAAAAAAATGACAGGACCAGTTAAACTTAATCCTTATTTATTTTTTCAATTGGCTCCTCTTCGGTTTTCCAGTCTATCAGCGGGGAAGGATAATAATTAACATTCATTTTTTCTAAAAACGGGCCTTGGTTTCCCAGTCGTACTTTATAGTTTTTCCAGTTTCTATTTTCTGGTGTTGACCAGTTCAGTTCTGCAAAGCCTATTGCCCTGGGGAAGGCCAGGTATTCTAGTTCACTGCTGTTGCTTATGGTCTCAGACCAAAGCGGCGCTTCTATACCCAGAATATTTTTTAAAGGGATGTTCTCATAATTCTCCGGTTTCCAAATGTACGCGGTGTCAACAGGCACATAACCTGCCCAGTTGAGACCATATTCAGACTGAAGGTCGTACTTCATATCCAGATAAGCTTTTTTTGCAGGAGACATAATGATTTGCATGTCTTTTTCCACGGCTTTCCTCGCATTATCAGCACTTGCCCAGAACTGCACAATTGAGTTAGAATCTACATCTGCGGTCGCTATCTCGTCCCAGCCTATCATTTTCTTATCGTATTTCTGCACGATTTTTTCCACCTTATTCACAAAGTATATGTAATCAGATTTTTTAGTTGCGTGGCTTTCATCGCCGCCAATATGAAAATAAGGTCCGGGTGTGATGGCCGAAATTTCCCGCACCACATCATCTATAAAGTCATAAACCGAATCTTTTCGAGTGTCAAAAGTGCTAAAGCCCACATGCGTGCCTCGATAAATTTCAGGGGTTTTGCCATTACCGTTTAAAAAGGGATAGGCCACCGAAGCAGAATTTGTATGTCCCGGCATATCTACTTCGGGCACGATGGTCATGTAATTTTTGGCAGCATAAGAAACAATATCTTTATAGTCCTGCTGACTATAAAAACCACCAGGTTCATCGCCTACTTCTGTTTGGCCTGCAACTTCAGTAAGTTTGGGCCAAGATTTGATCTCGATGCGCCAGCCCTGATCATCAGTAAGGTGAAGGTGCAATGTATTGTATTTATAATAAGCCAGTAAATCAATGTATTTTTTCACTTCTTCAACCGTAAAAAAATGCCGTGCCACATCGAGCATAGCACCGCGATAGGCAAAAAGTGGAGCATCATCAATCGTGCCTGTGGGTATAGGCCAAACCGGATTTTCTGTGATAGTATCATTTGCTTTAAGCGGTATGAGCTGGCGTAAGGTTTGTACACCTCTAAAAGCTCCCGCTGCACTGGCCGCGCTTAGAATAATAGAATCGGCACCTATTTTTAACTGGTACGTCTCTTTTTTATTTCCCCTGGCAAGGCTGTCTGATCTTTTGATATAGATAACACTTTCCTGATCTGGGGCATCCGTGTTAATAGATAGATCTAGCCGGGCGATATCCTTTATACTATTTGCCAAAAATGTGCCTACATCAGCAAAACCAGTAGAGTCTTTTAAAGTTGTAATAATGGTGTATTTATCTAAGGGAAAAGCGGTGTTTGTAGCCTGTATTGTTGTCGGTTTTGGGATGAGGTCTGCTTGTGACAGATCGGTTTTTGGGAGGTTAAGTTCGCGAGGTTCTTTTTTTTGTTGGCACGAAAATAAGACCAAGTGGATACAGGCGAGTATAGCAATTACAAATCGATTGTGGTTCATTTATTAGTTTTCACTAAAATAGTGATATTAATTTTAAATAGTAAATCAATTTAGTTGAACGAAATACATGAAAATCTATCTTTAAATTCAGGCTGATTTTCAATATATTAATCCTGAGTTTTCCTTTACTTTCTGCCAGATATTTCTCTACAATTTAACGATGGCTTTAATTTTTTTTCAACTGTTTGAAAATTTTTGGCATAAATATAGAAGGCATTGATAAGCACCAAAGGTGCTTTTTGTTTGTATTCAAAAATCAATCTTAACCAAACTGTCATGAGAACACATATACTTTGTCTTTTTATTTTAGTCATTAACATTCAGGGATTTTCTCAAAAGATTGAAACTGATATTTTTGACGATCTCAAATTTGAATCAAGAGATAAACAGTATACAGCCTCTTTAAAGCGAAATATTTTTGATGATTTAATATTTTCAGATAGCAGAGACAATAAAATAACTCTTGAGAATAAGTATCTGCATTTAGAACATCAGGGAGTATTTGAAAATTCTGAAGAGAAAATAAATCTTTTTAGAAATTTAATTCATGATTACAGACATGATGAAAAATACGAGCAAACGTATGCTGTAGATATTCTTGATAAAGTGGTTATTCAGGATAATAGAAACGGCAAAGTTGAATATGGAAAAGACATTTTTGGCAATCAAACCTATTCTGAAAAAAGTAATGGTATTGAGAAATCTATGAAAAGAAACTTTCAGGGAGGGCTTGATTACAATGAGAATAATAAAACTGCGACCTTGCAAAAGGATTTATATAACAGATGGAAATATGTTGACTCCAGCGGTAACGAGTTTGTATTTGGCGATAGAACCTGGAACTCACTAAAAGGAAAATTCAAAACAGAAGAGGATATTTTTTTCTCTCTAATTAAAACGTTTTTTAATGATTAATACCGATTTTCACCCAAATTAAGCCGGTTTTTGAAAGACCTTTCAGTTCCTGGTTTTCAGAGCTGATTTTACATATTAAGCCAATCTTTAGATTTGAGTTAGAAGTATTCCGTATTTTCGCAGTTTTAAACAACCACATGCCATACCGCCTGACAATCGTCGTTCCTGTTTTTAATGAAGCTGAAAATCTTCCTCGTGTAGAGGCCGCGTTTCTTGATTATTTTAAAATAGCTTCAGTAAAAGCAAAAGTTCTTTTTGTGAATGACGGTTCTAAAGATGAAAGTCAGCAGATTATTGAAAAGATCTGCCTAACTAATCCTGATTTCGATTTTATTTCTTTCGATCAAAATTACGGACTGAGCGCTGCAATTAAAGCAGGTTTTGATTATACCGAAACTGAACTTGTAGGTTATATAGACAGCGACCTGCAAACCACTCCGGAAGATTTTAATCTCTTACTAAAACATATAGGCGACTACGATCTGGTTACCGGTGTACGTGCAGAGCGTAAAGACGATTTTGTAAAAAATATGTCTAGCACAATAGCAAATAACATACGCCGTGCTTTTACAAATGATGGGATGGACGATACCGGCTGCCCTTTAAAAATTATAAAAACCGATTATGCAAAACGCATCCCGATGTTTAGAGGGCTACATCGCTTTTTGCCCGCGATGATACTTTTGCAACATGGTAAGATAATTCAGGTGCCGGTAAAGCATTTTCCGCGTATTGCGGGTGAAGCCAACTTTGGGGTTTGGAATAGACTTGCAGGCCCGTTAATGGATTGTTTTGCTTACCTGTGGATGAAGAAAAAGTACATTAATTATTCCGTGGCTAAACGTTCTAATGGATAGTAGCTGGTGGATATACATTGTAGGTTTTTTTGCGCAGCTCATGTTCTCGGGCCGCCTTATCCTGCAATGGATTCTTTCTGAAAAGCATAATAAAGTTCTTACGCCTTCCACGTTCTGGTGGCTTAGTCTGGCTGCCTCGTTTCTACTTTTTGTTTATGGTTATTTACGTGAGGATTTTGCAATTATGCTAGGGCAAACGCTCACATACTTTATCTATATACGCAACTTGCAATTGCAGGGACAATGGGCAAAGGCGCCTGTTTATGTACGCTGGTTGCTTATCATTTTTCCCGTGCTTATCGTGATCTATGGTTATAATAATAATCTTTATGACATAGATAAATTATTCAATAATGAAAGTATACCGTTATGGCTCCTAATTTTAGGAAGTATCGCCCAGGTTATTTTTACGTTGCGATTTATTTACCAGTGGATCTATTCTGAAAAACATAAAAAATCATCCCTGCCATTGGGTTTCTGGCTGCTTAGTCTAATTGGCGGTTTGCTAATTCTTACGTATGCAGTTCTGCGCAGAGACCCGGTCCTGTTTGTAGGTCATCTTATGGGCGTTTTTATCTATTTTAGGAATATGAAACTTTCTTTTGCCATAGAAAAACCATGAGTATTCCTGAAAAATATCACCTTCCGCTGCTGATTTTAGTATGCTTATGCCTGTTTTTTCCGCATCTGGGGGTGCTTTATGAAAACATAATGGAAGCCCGTAATTTTAATACAGCCCGTGAGATGCTGCATTATAATAACTGGATATTTACAACAATGAATGGCGAGGCACGCTATGAAAAACCACCTTTACCCACGTGGCTTACGGCGATCTCAGGAGCGATTTTTGGTTTAGAAAAGATATGGGCTTTACGGCTGCCTTCAGCAATTATTACTACGGTAATGACAGTGGGTTTGTACAAATTAGCCGGACGTTTTCTTTTTAATAAAAATCAGGCTTTTAACAGCGCACTTATTCTAGCCACTTCCTTTTATATTCTATTTTCAGGGCGAAACGGAACCTGGGATATTTTTGCACACAGCTTTATGGTTTGTGGAATCTATTTTCTGTTTCGGTTTTTTGCTGAAGACAGCTCTATTTATAGAAACGCTATTTTAAGCGGTGTATTTATTGGTCTTTCATTTATGAGTAAAGGCCCGGTAAGTCATTTCGCTTTGCTCCTTCCTTTTTTAATCGCTTACGCATTCATTTACAGATTTAAAGGCTTTAAGCCAAAAGTTCTTCCGCTTGTTGTTATGATTGTAGTTATCGCGATTTTGAGTTCGTGGTGGGCTATAGCCATCTATACGCTCGATACAAATTCCGCGACAGCGATAGCAGATAAAGAAGCGACAGCCTGGGCTAACCGAAATGTGCGCTCGTTTTATTATTACTGGAGCTTTTTTACTCAAAGCGGTATCTGGACGATCCCGGCTTTTGTTGGGTTGCTTTATCCTTATCTAAAAAGTAGAGTGGAGAATTTAAAAGTGTATCGATTTACATTGCTCTGGACGCTTACAGCGGTTGTTCTTTTGTCGCTTATTCCTGAGAAAAAATCGCGCTATTTATTGCCGGTTTTAATTCCGCTGGCGCTAAATACCAGTTTTTATATTGACTACCTTATTAGGAATTTTGCTGCGATTAGAGACAAAAAAGAAAGCTGGCCGGTGTATTTTAATTTCGGTTTGATAGCGGTGATTGCAATTCTTGTTCCGGTGGCAGGTTTTGTTGCGTTGGGAGATTCTTTAAACGGACTGTGGTTTTGGTTTGTGCTGCTGAGTTTGGCGACTGTGATAATAGGTGTTACTATTCTATTTCGCTTAAAGCGAAAAAATATAGCGTCTGTTTTTTACCTTACTATTGCCTTTGTTTGTGCCGTGGTTGTATTTGGTTTCCCGCTTATAAAAGCGTCGTATACTAATAAAGATTATGTCTTGCTTGCGCCAAAAGTAGAACAGCTTCAAGAAAGCAATACACCACAATATTTGTATGATAATGGTTCGCCAGAATTGATCTGGGATCTTGGTCAACGCGTGCCTTTAATTCGTTCTGATAAAGGTTTGCAGATTCCTGTAGAAAGCCAATTTGCCGTATGGGTAGATCAAGATAAAATCGACGCTTTCAATGCCGATTTTAAGGCATTTAAGGTCGATTTTCAATATAAGATGGACGGTAATATTACCTCAAAACAAGACCGCAATTACAAGTCGAGGCGCATAGCATATCTGTTTTTTGTTAAGAGATAACAAATAGTGGTTAATTAAGGCTGAAAATCGGCTAAATTCATATCAAAATCGGCTATTTTGTCGTAAAATCTACTTTTTTATAGTCTTTCTTTAAACTTTACATTCAATAAAATAATATCGTAATTTTGCAGCGCTCTTAAAAGAGCGTAAATATATAATCATGAGCAGTATAGTAGCTATTGTAGGGAGACCTAATGTGGGTAAATCCACTTTCTTTAACCGTCTTATTCAGCGTCGTGAGGCGATTGTAGACGCGGTTAGTGGTGTAACACGAGATCGTCATTACGGTAAGACAGACTGGAATGGAAGAGAATTTTCTGTAATAGATACGGGTGGTTATGTATTAGGAAGTGATGATATTTTTGAAGCTGAAATCGATAAGCAGGTTGAGTTGGCAATAGATGAGGCAGATGCTATTATTTTTATGGTAGATGTTGAGGCTGGCGTTACCGGGATGGATGAAGATGTCGCAAAGCTTTTGCGTCGTGTTGATAAGCCTGTTTTTCTGGCGGTGAATAAAGTTGATAACGGCAAACGTGAAGAAAATGCAGTTGAGTTTTACAGTCTTGGTTTAGGCGATTATTTTACTATTGCCAGCACAAGCGGTAGCGGTACCGGTGATCTTCTTGATGCTGTAGTGGCTGCGCTTCCTGAGAAAGAATACAAAGAAGAAGCAGAGTTGCCGCGTTTTGCAGTTGTAGGTCGTCCTAATGCCGGTAAATCTTCGTTTATAAACTCGCTAATTGGTGAAGATCGTTATATTGTTACAGATATAGCAGGTACAACGCGTGACTCGATTGATACTAAATATAACCGTTTTGGTTTTGAATTTAATCTGGTTGATACAGCTGGTATTCGTCGTAAGACTAAAGTAAAAGAAGATCTTGAGTTTTACTCTGTAATGCGATCTGTACGAGCCATTGAGCATTGCGATGTTTGTCTGCTTGTGGTTGATGCCACAAGAGGTTTTGACGGGCAGGTACAGAATATTTTCTGGCTGGCAGAACGCAACCGTAAAGGGATCGTAGTTCTTATAAACAAATGGGATCTTGTAGAGAAAGAGAACAAGACCATGAAAGAATATGAGAAGCATATTAAAGAGCAGCTCGCTCCTTTTACAGATGTGCCCATCGTGTTTATTTCGGTATTGACCAAGCAACGTGTTTTTAAAGCGATAGAAACTGCGGTTCAGGTTTATGAAAATCGTAGCAGAAGAGTAAAAACCAGCGAACTCAACGATCTTTTTCTTCCTATAATTCAAAATTACCCACCACCGGCTTATAAGGGGAAATATGTAAAGATCAAGTATTGCATGCAGCTGCCAACACCGCACCCGCAATTTGCTTTCTTTTGTAACCTGCCTCAGTATGTAAAAGACCCCTATAAGCGATTTCTCGAAAACAAATTGAGAGAAGAGTTTGATTTTAAAGGAGTTCCTATTTCTGTGTATTTTAGAAAGAAATAGCTTTTACTTGTTAAATTTTATTATTTCAAGATAAACTATTTTTTTAGTTGGTAAAAATTTCGGTTATTCGCTCTTGTCAATCGAAAAACCACTATGAAATTTAACCACCTGCTTTTCCTGTTCATCGGGCTAATCTCCTTTTTTGCAAATGCGCAGCAGTTTACCATCTCTGGAAAATTAATAGACGGCAGTACGCAAACTCCGCTCGAGGCTGCAACTGTTTTTGCCGAAACGCTTAAAGACAGCACTTTAATAACCTACACAATCACCGATAGCAACGGTGATTTTGTTTTAAAAGGCCGTACTTCCCTAGATAAAGTTAATCTCTATGTAAGCTTTGTGGGCTACCAACCTTATGAGCAGATTATAGATATTTCGACTAATAAAGACATTACAGTACCTAACATAGCGCTTGATTTTCAGGTAGAGACTCTGGGAGATGTTATAGTTAAAGGGCGGAGTGCTCCTGTGTCTATTAAAAAAGATACGCTTGAGTTTAATGTTTCTTCTTTTCAAACTAAAAAAGATGCCACTGTTGAAGATCTTCTGCGCGAATTACCAGGTGTAGAAGTTGATGAGCAGGGAAATATTACCGTAAATGGGAAACCTGTAAATCAAATTCTTGTAAACGGGAAACCGTTTTTTGGAGATGATCCTACAATCGCTACCCGCAATCTTACTAAAGATATTATCGATAAAATTCAGGTTACAGACACTAAAACTAAATCTGAAGCTTTCACGGGTGAAGCTGGTGATGACCAGAATAAATCGATCAATATTACAATTGATGAAGAGAAGAACAAGGGGGTCTTTGGTCGTGTAGCTGCGGGTGTGGGTACAGATGAGCGTTTTGAATATGCAGGTCTGGTAAACTATTTTGATAACGATCTGCGCATAAGTGCATTGGGTAGCGGAAATAACATCAATTCACCGGGTTTTAGCTTTGGCGAAATTGAAAAAATGTTTGGTAATGCGCGCTACATAAGTGTGAGTGACAACGGCTCTTTTAATATAAACGGTAGAAGTTTTGGCGGAAACTCGGGTATTACAAATTCGCGAAACGCAGGCTTTAATTATGCAGATAACTGGAGTGAAAATACAGAGGCCAGTGCAGATTACTTTTATTCAGGGTCAAACTCTTTTGAAGAAGAATTGAGTAGTCGTGAAAATATACTTCCTGATAATCGCTATTTTTCTAATTCAAGTTCTACAAGGGTAAACAATAATGACAGTCATGCGGTGAATGGCAGGGTTGAGAAAAAAATAGATTCTACTTTTTTTATAGAGTACAGGCCGCAGTTCAATTATAATGAAGGTGATTTTAGAAGCGAAAGAACAGAAGAAACGCGCAATGCAGATGGAGAGATAAGCAATCAATCTGCCACCGCCAGCAATAGCTTACGTAGTGGTAGAAATTTTGAAAATGACCTGTCGCTTACCAGAAAATATGGAGCAAATGGCGCCTTTGTAAGGCTTAGATTAAATGGCGAGATTAATGATAATAATACAGATTCTTATTTAAATTCTACCACGCAGATCTATGGTGATGATCCTGAAACAATAGAGCGAGATCAGTTTACAGATGGTAAACAGGCGATAACAAGTTATGATATTCAGGGAGAGTGGAGAATTCCGCTAGTAGCAAAAAAGTTATTTGTTAATCTGCAGTACAGCTTAAATAATGAGCGCAGAAAAGATAGACAAAGCACTTATGATTTTGATGAGAACAGCCTTGATTATACAAATTTCAACTTATCACAAAGCACAGATTTTACTAACGATAATCGTAGTTCGAGGCCAGAAATTGGGATGAACTATAGGAGTGAAAATACCAATGCAAGTTTTGATGTGGGTTACGTTATGCGTACTTTAAAAAGTGATGATGCCCTGCGTGATATTAATTTTGACAGTGATTTTGACGCTATCGAACTACGGGCTAATTTATGGCATAAATTCAACCAGAAATGGAGTATGTGGTCTGGTTACAATCTTAATAATGATGCGCCCGGTGTACGCCAGCTTTCTCCATATGTTGATGTTTCAGACCCGTTAAACACAATACAGGGTAATCCTGATTTAAGTCCGGAAAACAGGCACTCACTGTATATGGGAGTTAATAACTATGATTTTCAATCACGAGCAGGTTTTAATTCTTATTTCAATGCAAATATCACTAATGACAGGGTGATTTCCCGTACTACAGTTGATGAGAATTTTGTGCGTACTACCACTTATGCAAATGTAGATGGCAATTATAACATTTATTCAAGAGCTTCATTTAGCAAGAATATCGAGATTGATACTTTGCGCACATTGAAGTATGAATTCTCAATGAATGTAAATGCAAATCGCAATGTAAATTTTAATAATGATGTGCAATATGCCAGTAAAACTATAGCCTATAGCCCTGGTCTTGGGCTGCGTTTTACCTGGAAGAAACTATTTGAGATAAGACCAGAATACACAGTAGAAATTACACGCAATAGTTATAATCTCGATCTTTTTGATGATAGAGAATTTCTGCGTCACGAAGTGCGTTTAAGAACCACCACATTTTGGCCTAAAGAACTGGAGTGGAACAATGATATACGCTACTACTATAATCCTAGTCTGGCAGGCGCATTTCAAAAAAGCTCGGTTTTCTGGAATAGTTCTATTGCCTATTCTGTTATGCAAGACAAAGGTTTGATCACATTTAAGGTTTATGATCTCTTAAATCAGAATACAAATGCACGCCGTACCGCAACACAGGATTACATACAGGATGTACAAAGCACGGTGCTGCAACAATACTTTATGCTTAACTTTAGTTATAAGTTTAATACACTTGGTAAAAAAGGCGAAGTACGAGAGAATAACTGGTTTGATTAGGAAGGCTGAGTTGTCCTTACTTAGTGCGTTTTTTAATGAAAGTAATCTGTGCAACTTACCAGGCCACTATTTTTTCTTGCATTTAATCGTAAATAATTGTTATTTTGCCGATAACTTCTACAAGATTTGTAAGTGGACTACGTTGTGCAAGTATAGAGGATAACTTATAAAATGAAAGGTATAGTAGATAATACCTTTTCTTTCCGCAGAAATAGGGATTAGATGTCAGGATTAATATAGGCAACTAATTCTATAGTTTAATTTTAATGATATCTACTCAAAAAATAAACCATGAATAAAGTCCCAACTTTACTATTAGAACCTGTTTATTCATTATTAAAACAACAAGAATTAAACTGGCAGTCTCTTCTGGAAGAAATTATTACTGCATTTAATTGCAGTACCGGTACCCTTCATTTTTTAAATAAAGAAACAAATCTTTTACAAGTACAGGCTCATAAAGGAATTCCCGATTTCTTAATTCCTAAATTGAGCACGATTCCCATAGGCAAGGGAATGGCCGGTATTGCTGCAGAACGTCGCGAGCCTGTAGAAATGTGTAATTTACAAACTGACGATTCTGGTGTAGCGCGTCCCGCGGCAAAAGAAACAAAAGTGGAAGGCTCGATCGCAGTGCCCATGATGTTAGAAGGAAAGCTCTACGGAGTTTTTGGTATAGCTAAACCTGTTCCTTATGATTTTACAGAAGAAGAAATCACCGAACTCAATAAAATAGGACAAGCTATGAGCAGTAAGCTTATACAGAGTTCTTAAAATAGCAATCATGATAAAAAATAGAATATTAGGAATCCTGCTCTTTATAGGAGGTATATCTATAGCCTATTCAGTTAAAAATGATTTTGGGAGTTTTCTTTCTGGTATTGTAAGTACCATCGGTATTATTCTGGCAATTACGGGTTCGCTCAATAGAAAACATATGGTCCTCTACAAGATGAAATCTAAATTCATCTTTTTTCTGCAATTAATAATTTCTTTAAGCTTCATAGCTTTAGGTGTTTATGTGATTATTGCTAATCCCGGCTATGGTGTTTCTGCTGTGTTTAAAACAATATTATCTGTATTAGTAATAGGTGTATTTGCCCGCACTGCGATAATGGCGCTTAAAAAGCTTATGGCTTCTTCAACAAAATAAATAGGTCAATATTTACTTTTCAGCTGAATAATTTTTGACAAGAGATATCTAAGTCGAAAGCAGTTTGAGCTTTCGCGAAAGCTACCAGCCACCTGAAGCTCCGCCGCCGCCAAAGCCGCCGCCGCCGAAACCACCACCGAAGCCGCCGCCGCCGCCAAAGCCACCTCCTGAAGAACCTCCTCCAAAGCTGCCACGACCTAAGCTACTTAGGATTATAGCGTCTAACAGTGTGCTGCCGCCTCTGCGACCGCCACCACCGCGACCGCCATTGTTCCTGTTACGGCTAAGTATGATAATGAGGATGATAAAGAATATAATAAAGGGCAAAAAGTTCTTAATAGATGGCCCGGTATTATTCTGTCGTTCACCTTTGTATTCTCCCTGCAGCATCCGGAAAATAGCATCAGCGCCTTGATTAAGTCCGCCATAAAAATCCCCTTGCTTAAATTCTGGAATCATTATGCGGTTTATAACTTGCTCTGCATCGCGATCTGTAATAATAGTTTCTATACCATAACCGGTATTTATATCTACACGCCTGTCTTTTGTTGCGAGCATGATGAGAATACCATTATCTTCTTTTTCCTGCCCAATTCCCCATTTTTGGCCCCATTTTGACCCTAAAAAGCTGATGTCTTCACCCTGTGTAGATTCGATCACAACCACTACAATCTGCGTTGAGGTTGTGTCGCTGTAGCGTACTAATTTGTTTTCAAGCGCTGCTTTTTGAGAAGGGTCTAATAAATTAGCATAATCATAGACACTGGTTTGTAGACTTGGTTTTTCAGGAATATCATATTGTGCCCATCCTTTCGCCGCAAGGCAAAAGAAAAGAGCTGTAAAAAGGAGATATTTGGCCTTAAAAGGGAGGTTTTTGATCAAGATACAGAGATTTCATCAGAGAGTTCGTTGCGGTCATCTTCATCCCATGGGAAGAACTTGTGCAGTTGCTCACCTGCAGAATGAATACCTTCTACGAGTCCCTGTTTAAAGTTTCGGTTTTTAAAATGTGAGATGATAAGATCTCGAGTAGATTCCCAGAAATTAGGTGGAACCACGGCATTGATACCACGATCACCGCAAATCGCAAGTTTTTTATCATCAACGGCTACATAGAATAACACCCCGTTTTCGGCTTTAGTGTTATCCATTTTGAGTTCGTGAAAAAGCTGGGTAGCACGTTTAAAAGGATCTATTTTGCTGCTGCGCTCCAGATGCACACGTATCTCGCCAGAGGTTCTTAGCTCAGCCTGGCGGATGGCCTCGACGATCTCTTTTTCTTCATCAGCGGTTAAAAAATCCTCTACAACTGCGCCCATTATCCTTCTTTGTTTCCAAAATCAAAGTTTACATCAGGTGCATTTTGTGCTCCCTCGTCTGCTTTGAAATATCCTTTTTCATCAAAATCTAAGAAACCGGCCACCATATTGTTTGGGAATTTCTTGATGTATGTATTGTATTCCTGTACTTCACCATTAAAGCGGTTACGCTCTACGTTGATGCGGTTTTCTGTACGCTCAAGCTCATTGATTAACTCTTTGAAGTTCTCATTTGCCTGAAGTTCGGGATAACGCTCCACAGTTACCAATAATCGGGATAAAGCTGAAGAAACTCCGCTTTGTGCCTGTTGAAACTGAGCCAATTGTTCTGGCGTGATGTTTTGAGGATCTACATTTACAGAAGTTGCTTGCGCGCGAGCTTCAATAACCTGAGTCAAAGTTTCCTGTTCAAATTCTGCATATCCTTTTGCCGTATTCACAATATTAGGAATAAGGTCAGATCGTCGTTGATAAGCACTTTCTACATTACCCCACTGTGCAGTGGCTTTTTCGTCAAGCGTAACCATGGTATTGTTTAAACCGGCAAACCAGCTGCCTATTATAAATATCAGGGCAACGATTATAATAATGGGGATTATAAATTTTTTCATTGTCGTTAGTTGTAATTAAAGTTGATCTTTTAAATCATTTAACTGGGCTTTTATAGTTTCCAGTTTACGTATTAGTTGAAATTTATCTAAAGTGTTACGTTTATTTTCCTTTAAATGTGTTTTTGCGCCTTCAAGCGTAAAACCGCGCTCCTTAACAAGGTGAAAAATAAGCTCCAGATTTTTAATATCCTCAGGAGTGAATTTTCGGTTTCCTTTAGCGTTTTTCTTTGGCTTTAAGGCATCAAATTCTTTTTCCCAAAATCTGATAAGAGAAGTGTTTACCTCAAAAGCCCGGGCAACTTCGCCTATGCTGTAATATAATTTTTCAGGAAGATCTACGTGCATTAATCCAGAGATTGATTTTCCATCTGAGCTTTTTTGAGAATAATATCAAACTCTGCAGGAGAAAGGTTTCCGTAATAAAAATTGATTGGGTTTATACGCTCATCATCTTTAAAGATCTCGTAGTGCACATGAGGTCCTTCAGACCGTCCTGTACTACCTACAAAACCTATAAGATCGCCTCGTTCTACCTTCTGGCCGGGGCGCACGTTGTATTTGTAAAGATGCGCATAAAGACTCACATAACCATAACCATGATCTATGCGTATGTGATTGCCGTAACCTGTTGACTGGTTGTCTGCTCGTATAACTTTACCGTCACCGGTGGCGTAAACGGGAGTTCCGCGCGGAGCAGTGAAATCCATCCCCCAGTGCATTTTTCGCTCTTTAGTAAACGGGTCACTGCGCAAACCATAACCGGAAGCAATGCGTGTTAGATCTTTATTTGCTACAGGCTGAATGGCCGGTATTGCAGCAAGTAATTTTTCTTTTTCTTCTGCCAGTACGGCGATCTCATCAAGAGATTTACTTTGTACAACAAGCTGCTTGGTAAGAATATCAAGACGACGATTAGTCTCGATGATCATTTTAGAATTATCATAACCCTCAAGATCTTTATAGCGATTTATACCACCAAAACCAGCTTTGCGCTGTTCTTCAGGAATTGGGTTTGCTTCAAAATAGAGTCTGTAAATGCTATTGTCGCGTTCTTCAACTTCAGAAAGAACGGTTTCTATCTGATCCATTTTTTTATTGAGCACATCGTATTGCAGGGTCATATTTTGCAATTCGCGTTGCAAAGCTTTTTCCCGCGGAGTTTCAAGATTGGGAATGTTGAGGTAGATAAGCAAGAGTATAAAACCTGCCAGGAAAGACCCCAGAATTGAAACCAATACAATACCCATCTTCCGCCCTTTGCGTTTCTCTATCTTTTGATAAGAAAGGGTATCGCTATCGTAATAATATTTAACCTTAGACATAAGTTAAAATATGCTATTTTTGCGTTATCGTTTTCGGCCCTAAGCCGCAATTAAAATGGGAAAACGAACAAATATAAAAAATAGTTTGCCACTTTAACATTTTAGGCAAAATCCATACCAAAATCTACGCATGAAGTCTCAGGAAATACGCGACAAATTTCTCGAATTTTTTAAAAGCAAATCCCACACAATCGTTCCCTCTGCACCCATGGTGATCAAGAACGATCCCACGTTGATGTTTACCAACGCCGGAATGAACCAATTTAAGGAATTTTTTCTGGGTAACAGCATTCCAAAAAACAAGCGGGTGACAGATACGCAGAAATGTCTGCGTGTAAGTGGGAAACACAATGATCTGGAAGAGGTAGGTAAAGATACATATCACCACACCATGTTTGAGATGCTTGGCAACTGGAGTTTTGGTGATTACTTTAAAGAAGAAGCCATTAAATGGGCTTGGGAATTACTTACCGAAGTTTACAGTGTAGATAAAGACAAGCTATATGTGACTGTTTTTGAAGGCGACTCTAGCGAAAATCTAGACAGAGATTCTGAAGCGTTTGATTTCTGGAAACAATATATTTCTGAAGACAGAATCCTTAACGGAAATAAGAAAGATAATTTCTGGGAAATGGGCGATCAGGGACCATGTGGACCTTGTTCTGAAATTCATGTAGATCTGCGTTCTGCCGAGGAAAAAGCAAAAATACCGGGAGCAGCATTAGTAAATGCAGACCACCCACAGGTTGTAGAAATATGGAATCTGGTTTTTGTACAATATAACAGAAAAGCAGATGGCTCATTAGAACCTTTGCCACAGAAGCACGTTGACACCGGGATGGGTTTTGAGCGCTTGTGCATGGTGCTGCAGGGAACAACTTCAAATTATGATACTGATGTTTTCACTCCGCTCATTCGTGAGATAGAAACCATTACTAATTCTAAATACGGCATTAGTACAGAAAAGGATATTGCGATACGTGTAATTGCAGATCACGTGCGGGCAGTGGCGTTTTCTATTGCAGATGGTCAATTACCCAGCAACACGGGTGCCGGTTATGTGATACGCAGAATTTTGCGTCGTGCTATACGATACGGTTTTACTTTTCTGAATACCAAAGAACCTTTTATCTACAAGCTCGTTAATGTGCTTAGCGAGGAAATGGGTAAAGCATTCCCTGAACTTAAAAAACAGCAAAATCTGATTTACAATGTGATTAAGGAAGAGGAGATGAGCTTCCTGCGCACGTTAGATCAGGGAATACTCATGCTGGACTCTATGATATCTAATTCTAAAGATGGGAAAATAAGTGGAACACAGGCATTTTTACTTTATGATACTTATGGATTTCCAATAGATTTAACAGAACTTATTTTAGGCGAAAAGAATATAACTTTAGATAGGAAAGGATTTGAAAACGAGCTTGAAATGCAAAAAATTCGTTCTAAGTCTGCTGCTGAAGTTAATTACGGAGATTGGATTAGTGTTGGTTCTCCAACTGATAGAGAGGAGAATAAATTTGTCGGTTATGATACATTAGTGGAAAAGCCTGTGCAAATTATTAGATACAGAAAGAAACAAGATAAAAAATCTGGTGAATATTATGAACTAGTTTTATCTAGAACTCCATTTTATCCTGAAGGAGGAGGTCAGGTGGGGGATAAGGGGTACTTAGAAGCTGTAAATGGTACAGTCACTTATGTTCTCGACACTAAAAAAGAAAATAGCCTGATTTTACATGTGGTTAAAGAACTTCCAGTTGATTCTTACCAACAATTTACAGCAGTTGTTGATGAGAAACAGCGCGCCCGCAGTGCGGCTAATCATTCTGCGACTCATTTGCTGCACCAGGCATTGCGCAAGATTTTGGGCAATCATGTAGAGCAAAAAGGCTCTATGGTGCATAGCGGTTATTTACGCTTTGACTTTTCACATTTTGCAAGAGTGTCACAGGATGAATTGAACGAAATAGAAAACTTTGTAAACGCTCGTATTCAGGAACAATTAGACCTTGAGGAGCAACGCGGTATTCCTTATGAGCAGGCGATAGGCGAGGGTGCAATTGCGCTTTTTGGTGAGAAATATGGAGACGCTGTGCGCACAATTCGGTTTGGCAAATCAATGGAATTATGCGGTGGTACACACGTGAAGAACACCAGCGCGATATGGTATTTTAAAATTCGATCTGAAGGAGCGGTTGCTTCCGGAATTCGTCGTATTGAAGCGATAACCGGCGATGCTGTGATGGATTATTTTGAAGAGCAGGACGATCAAATACATGCGATCAAAAACCTGCTGAATAATGCTCAGGAACCGGTAAAAGCGATAGAAAATCTCCAGGAAGAGAACAATGCGCTTAAAAAGCAACTGGAAACCTTATTGCAGGAAAAAGCTAAGAATCTTAAAGGCGAACTTATAGCTGAAATCAAAGAAGTAAACGGCGTTAAATTTCTTGCTCGTGAAATCGATCTTGATGCCGGTGGAATGAAAGATCTGGCTTTCCAGATAGGAGGAGAAGTTGATAATCTGTTTTTATTGTTGGCTTCCCGAGAAGGCGGAAAAGCTTTGTTAAGTTGCTATATTTCTAAAGAAACCGCTCAGGCGAAAGATCTTAATGCTGGGAAAATTGTACGCGAACTGGGAAAATACATTCAGGGCGGCGGTGGTGGTCAGCCATTTTTTGCTACCGCGGGAGGTAAAAATCCAGAAGGTATCGCAGAAGCGCTTTCTAAAGCAGACGCTTATCTCAGTTAGAATTTTTTAAATTTAAATGTTGTAATCAGCTAAATTTAATCGTCACCCTAAATTTATTTCAGGGTCGCATGTATAATTGCAAACTTCATTTTCTTAGTTTGATTTGATGCTGAAACAAGTTCAGCATGACGAGGATGAACGGAATATTATTAATTACAAATAGCGAATATTTAAAACATGGAACTTCAGACATGCATACCCATTGAGCCGTCTCAAGTTCCTATGGATTATAATTCGCGTGTTTTTCTAGTGGGGTCCTGCTTTGTAGAAAACATAGGAGCAAAGCTTGATTATTATAAATTTCAGCAGCTTATAAATCCGTTTGGGATTTTGTTTCATCCGGCGGCAATTGCAAAGTTTCTTAATTATGTAGTTGCACAAAAAACCTTTACCCACGCAGATTTAATCAATCACAATGAGCGTTGGCTTTCACTGGATGCGCATTCTGCGTTAAGCGCTTCCGCGAAAAAAGAAGTTTTAAATAACCTGAACACCGCAATTTCAGACTCCCGCGAATTTCTAAAAATAACTACGCATGCCATTGTCACTCTGGGAACTTCCTGGGGTTATAAATTTCGCGAAAGCGGAAATTGGGTGGCCAATTGTCATAAGATTCCGCAGAAACAATTTACTAAAGAACTGGCTTCGGTTGAAGAAGTTCAAGCCAATTTAAACCAGGTTTTAACCGATTTTAGGGCTATAAACCCCAATATTTCAGTTGTTTTTACCGTTTCACCTGTGCGTCATCTTAAAGATGGTTTTGTTGAAAATCAGCTGAGTAAAGCCCATTTATTGACCGCTTTACACCGATTTTTAGCACAGTCTGAAAATACTTCTTACTTTCCCTCATACGAGATCATGATGGATGAATTGCGAGATTATCGTTTTTATGATCGTGACATGCTTCATCCTAATCAGCTCGCTGTAGATTACATTTGGGAGCGTTTTGCGACGTCACATATTTCTGCGGAAGCGCAATCTGTAATGACAGAAGTAGAAGAAATTCAGCGTGGTTTAGCACATAGACCTTTCAATCCCAATTCTGATGCGCATCAAAAATTTCTGGCCAAGCTTGAAATTAAAATGCAACAACTTCAGGAGAAACTACCACAAATTCATTGGAAGTAATACCTCTTTAATAAAAATATTAAAGAGGTATTACTTGGAGGTTTTTAATTCTTTATAAATTAAATAATTACTTATCAAATAATATGTTGAAAATTAAATCATTGCATGGTGCATAGTTATCTATATTAAGGGGCATGTTAATTTTTTTATTTAGCCTTAAATAAATTTGCATGGTTAAATGTGTTTTGTACATTTAAAAATGAATTATTAGGGTATTATTTACATTTAAAATCGTACAACCAATTTTATTGTTACGCAAACGATGTAGGCGGTCAATTTTTAATTCTGAATTATAATTTCTTTGTATCTAACCAAAACTTTATGTAATGTTTCGAAAATTACTTTTTACAGACATGCTTAAAATGACATGTTCACTATTGTTTTTATTGTCGCCTGTATTGATTTTTAGTCAATCTAATACAATAATGGGGACGGTAAGTCAGAAATCTACAGGTACACCATTGCCGGGTGTAAACGTAATTGTTAAGGGAACATCTACAGGAACCACCACAGACTTTGACGGCCACTATACCTTAGATGTTTCATCTTCTTCTGCGATTTTACAATTCTCATATGTGGGTTTTAAAACCCAAGAAATTCCTATTAATGGGCAACAGCAAATAGACGTAAGTCTTGAAGATGACACTGCCAGTCTCGATGAGGTAGTCGTGGTAGGTTATGGAACACAAAGCCGGGAGGAGGTCACAGGAGCTTTATCTTCTATAAAAGCAGATGATATTGTTACTGAAGGTTCTAGTACTGTAGAAAGGTCTCTGCAGGGAAAGGTTGCCGGGGTGCAAGTAGAATCTGCAGGAGGTAATCCTGGATCCGGTGTGCGCATTCTTATACGAGGAACCGGATCGTTAGGTAATAATAACCCCTTGTATATTGTTGATGGAGTTCAAGTTGATAATATTAACAACCTTGCTCCTACAGATATCGCTTCGATGGATATTCTAAAAGATGCATCTGCTGCAGCTATTTACGGCTCAAGAGCTGCTAATGGGGTGGTGCTTATCACTACGAAATCTGGGAAAAGTGGAGTAAATAAGATTGACTTCAATGCATATTACGGCGTTCAGAAGATCACTACAAAGCTTGATGTACTTAACGCTTCTGAATGGGCTACAGTAAGTAATGCAGCTCATAATAATGCAGGTCTTAGTACATTAGATATTGCTCAAAACCCATCTTCCTTAGGAGCAGGTACAAACTGGCAAGATGCCATTTATGAAGTTGCTCCTATGCAAAGTTACAATCTATCTGCCAGCGGAGGTGGAGATAATTATACATATAGTCTTTCAGGCGGATATTTGGATCAGGATGGTATTGTGAAAGAAACGGGCTATGATCGTTCTAACTTAAGGTTAAAATCTACTTTGACCAAAGGTATTTTTACAATTGGAGAAACTGTAATTCTCTCTAGTGAAAACTGGAGTAATATGGCTGATGGCTGGGGAGGCCAGGGTGGTAATCCTGTAGGTTCTGCACCCAAGATGATTCCGGTCTTTGATATTTATAATCCGGATGCTGTAGGGGGATATGGTGGTGCATATGGACCTGTAGTAAACGTAGCAAATCCCGTAGCACAATTGAATCTCGAGACCTCTGAGTACAACTCTAAAAAAGCAATTCTTAATGCTTTTGCAGAAGTTTCTATCCTTGATGGGTTAGAATATAAATTGAATGTAGGGTATACAAATACTACAGGTTATACATATACATATACATATCCTTACGAAGTAGGGACTTTATTTACTAATGCAGATGCCGATTTATATGAATCGAGAACAGAGACCCAATATTCCTTGTTAGAGCACACACTTACCTATGATAAAACCTTTGGGAAAAGTAAAGTGAGGGCTTTAGTGGGGTACACATATCAAAATACAAAATATAGAAGTTTAAGTGGTAGTAAAAGTGGCATGCCAGAGGGTGTAGAAGTACTTGATGCCGGAACGACTAATGTGGCCGCTGGTAGTAATGCGTGGGAAAATGCTTTAATATCTTACTTTGGTAGACTTATATATTCTTATGATGACCGCTATGTAGTGACAGGAATAATTAGAAGGGATGGATCATCCCGTTTTGGAAGTGATAATCGCTATGGTAATTTTCCCTCTATTGCTTTTGCATGGAATGCATCAAATGAAGATTTTTTTGAATCTATAAGTCCGGTACTGAGTGATGCCAAATTACGGTTGAGTTATGGAGTTTTGGGTAATCAGGAATTTGCAGATTATCGCTATAGCCCTGCAATCAATCTCAACGCCAATTACGTGGTAGGGCAGGATCAGCATTTATGGCCGGGAGCAATACAAACTGCCTTTGCTACTCCAAATATAAAATGGGAGACTTCAAAAACCTTCAATGTGGGTACAGATCTTGGCTTCTTAAACAGAAAGCTGCGGGTAATAGCAGACTATTTCATTAAGAAAAATACAGATATTATTTTACAGGTTCCTATTCCACAGTCAACCGGGGCGAGTGGAGACAGTCCGTATATTAATGCTGGTGAAATTACAAACAAAGGATTTGAAGTCTCATTAACATACGGAGATGTTGCAGGTGATTTTACTTATGATATAAGTGGGTCCTTCTCGATGGTAGATAATAAAGTGGGTAAATTAGGTACAGGGTCACAGCAAATATTTGGAGGACAACCTACACATCATGGCGCTTCAGCAACAGTCACGCAGGCTGGTCTTCCAGTAGGAGCTTTTTATTTAATAGAAACTGATGGTATATTCAATTCTCAGGAAGAGGTTAATACGCATTCAGTCAATGGTGATCTTATACAGCCCAATGCTGCTCCGGGAGATATCAGGTTTGTAGATTATAACAATGATGGTCAAATAGATCAAAATGATAGGCAATATTTAGGTAGTCCTACTCCTGATTTTTCATTTGGCTTTGGAGGAAATTTTACGTGGAAGGGATTTGATATGAATCTTTACTTTCAGGGAACAAGCGGAAACAAAATATATAATGGGTTGAGACAAGATTTAGAAGGTATGAATCTTGAGTACAACTATGCCAAATCTACTCTTAATGCATGGACCCCTGAGAATACAAATACCAGTATACCCAGAGCTATCATAAATGACCCTAATCAAAATTCTCAGACCTCTGATAGGTTTTTAGAAGATGGTTCTTATTTACGATTTAAAACCTTACAAATAGGATACACATTGTCAGATGATATTCTTGAGACTTTAAGTATTGCTAAATTGCGCTTCTACGTTAGTGCAGATAATATTTTTACAATTACTGGTTATAAAGGATATAATCCAGATCTAGGCAGGTCAGGATCTGTATTAGATCGAGGTGTGGATTTTGGACATATAGCTTATCCACTTTCTCGCACCATTCTAGGTGGTTTACAACTCTCATTTTAATTAAAAAATATAGACATGAAAAAAGTAATATATCCATTAATGTTGATGCTGTGCCTGACATCGTGTAGCGAAGATCTGGAGCAAGTAAATCCGAATGTGGTTACACAAGAAAATTTTTGGCAGACAGAAAATGATATTTTATCAGGTTTTGCAGCCACTTATAAAGTTTTACGTGATGTGAATAACGGTTATTGGGGCGTACGAGGAGTAGAACTTACAAATGGAAGGGGAGATGATTTCTTCATAAGAAATGATGTGAGTGATTTATATCAACTTTCTACATTTACAAATACGCCTACAACGGGTACTCCCAGTTCTATGTTCACGGGATTTTATACTGCAATATTCAGAACAAACCAAATCATAGAAAACACCCCGGATGCCGATATCTCAGAAGATCTGAAAACTCAATTTATAGCTGAGGCCAAATTTTTAAGAGCTTTAAATTATTTTCACCTTGCCATTAACTTTGGGTCTGTGTCTATTATCACTACGGTTCCACAAACAAGAGAAGATTATTTTATAGCTAAATCTTCTGAAGAAGAAGTATGGGTTCAGGTAGAAGAAGATTTAAAGGCTGCAGTAGCAGGCTTACCAGTTTCTTATCCATCAGAATGGGTAGGCCGGGCAACTAAAGGAGCAGCCATAGGCTATTTGGGAAAAGCTTATTTGTACCAACAAAAATGGGCAATGGCTGAAGAACAATTTGCTCAATTGGCAGGTGTGGCAGGTGAATCTGTGGCACCTTTTAATTATGATCTACTGGCAGATTATGGTGATAATTTTATTGCAGGTAACGATAATAATCAAGAATCTTTATTTGAAATACAGAACCAAAATGTAGGGGGAACTGAGCCATGGGCAGGAGAAAACGCGAATGAATCACAGGGTGTAACCACTGCTCAGGAATTTGCTCCTACAGAAGCAGGTGGCTGGTTTGAAGCTTTTCCTACAAATAAAATGTTTGAGGCTTTTCAGCAAGAAAAAACTGTTAGTGGTGATTTTGATCCACGTATGTACGCATCTATTGTTTGGGATTATCCAGAGGCTATGTATTATAACATTCCATTTTCAGACTATACATCTGTTTTTGGTGAGAAATCGAGAATTAGAAAATACCAAAACTGGTGGCAAGATGATGAAGGCATCTGGATTTCAGAAATTAATGAGAAAGCGTTGCGCTATGCAGATGTTCTTTTAATGTATGCAGAGGCCATTACAATGCAAGGCCGGGCGGCGGAGGCTTATCCTTTAGTAAATCGTATTCGTAACCGTGCCGATCTTGCAGATTTACCTTTAGGATACAGCCAGGATGAGATGATGGCAGAAATACGCCACCAGAGAATGGTCGAGTTTTTTAGAGAAGGACTTAGATTTTATGATCTAAAAAGATGGGGGCTTCTTGAGCAGGAAATTACAAACAGCGATAAAACAGGAAGGGAATACTTTGACCCTGCAAAGCATGACTATTTCCCTATTCCTCAGGATGAAATAAATACAAATCCAGAAATAGAACAAAATCCGAATTGGTAAATCAGTTGAGTATTATTAGCAGCCGGAATTATTACCCGGCTGCTTATTTTGATAAAAATAATTTTAAATGAAAAACTATACTTTTTTACTTCTCGGGTTCTTTATCCTAGGAAGTATTTTTAAGACAGAGGCACAGGAAAATCCGGAATGGCAAAATCTTGATATTGTTTCTGTTAATACCGAAAAACCTCATGCTACTTTTCATGTGTTTAATAGCGAAAATGAGGCAAAAAAGGGCGATTTTGGCAATTCGGGAAACTATAAATCATTAAACGGAATATGGAAATTTCTTTTTTCTGAAACGCCCGATGCGCGTCCTACAGATTTCTACAAAACCGACTTTGATACTTCGGGATGGGATTCAATCGCTGTTCCTGCCGACTGGCAAATGAAGGGCTACGATTTCCCGCTGTATACAAATATTGAATACCCTTTTCCAATAAATCCGCCTTTTGTTGATAATAGTTATAACCCCGTAGGTTCTTATAAACGGACTTTCACGGTTCCGAAAAATTGGCAAAATAAGGAGGTTTTCTTGCATTTTGGAGGGGTAAATAGTGCTTTTTATGTTTGGATTAACGGTGAAAAAGTGGGTTACAAAGAAGGAGCAAAAACTCCTGCAGAATTTGATATTTCCCAATATTTAAAGGAAGGAGAAAATGAACTGGCCGTTGAGGTTTACAGATGGAGCGACGCGAGCTATTTGCAGGATCAGGATTTCTGGAGATTGAGTGGGATTGAGCGTGACGTCTATTTATATGCCAAACCTGAAACAAGTATTCAGGATTTTTTCATCAATGCTTCTTTAGACGAAAACTATAAAAATGGCGAACTCGATGCCAATGTAGTTTTAGAAAACAAAAGCGGTAAAAAAGGTGATTATGTGATCAACTTTAAAGTTTGGGATGGTGACAAAGCGATTTATGAAAGCGATAAAAATTTAAGTTTTAAAAATGCATTGCTGGATTCGGTTTCATTTTCTTCAACTATAAAAAATATCAAAGCATGGAGTGCAGAGCATCCTAACTTATATACCGCTACCATAAGCCTGATGGAAGACCAAAAAACGCTTATGAGTACTGCCGTGAAAATAGGCTTTAGATCTGTGGAAATTAAAGGAGGGAACTTATTAGTAAATGGTAAACCCATTATAATTAAAGGCGTAAATAAGCACGAGCATGATGAGAACACCGGGCATGTGATTTCAAAAGAATTGATGCTGAAGGATATTACTTTGATGAAGGAAAACAATATCAATTCTGTTCGTACTTCTCATTATCCTAATGATACCTACTGGTATGAGCTATGTGATAAATACGGTTTGTATGTAGTTGATGAGGCAAATATAGAAAGTCACGGTTTTGGTTATGACGAAGATAAAACCCCTGCCAATAAACCTGAATTCGCAAAAATGCATCATGATAGAGTTGAGCGTATGGTAGAGCGCGATAAAAATCATCCTTCTGTGATTATTTGGTCTATGGGTAATGAAGCCGGTGATGGACCTGCTTTTGTAGATAATTATCATTGGATTAAAAACCGGGATAAAACGCGTCCTGTGCAATATGAAAGAGCAGAAAGAGGGGAGCATTTTAAAGAACCACACACAGATGTAATCGGGTGGATGTATGCCGGTCTTCCCGAAATTGATAAATATTATGTGGGCAGTTATCCTGAGAGACCATTTATCTGGGTAGAATATGCGCATGCCATGGGAAACAGCAGCGGGAACTTAATTGATCTGTGGGATTATGTGTATACGCATAAGCAACATCAGGGCGGTTTTATTTGGGATTGGGTTGATCAGGGACTGGCTCAAAAAGATAGTTTAGGTATTAAATACTGGGCTTATGGTGGCGATTTTGAACCCAAAAGATATCATAATGATGGCAATTTCGTACTTAACGGATTAGTAAATCCAGACAGAACTCCGCATCCCGGGTTAAGCGAGGTGAAATATGTTTATCAAAATGTAGGTTTTGAAATGACAGATAGCTTAAATTTTAAATTCAAAGTTGATAACCGTTTTTTCTTTACTAATCTCGACCAATTTGAATTTGGTTATGAATTAATTGAAGATGGAAAGTCTGTTGATCAAGGAAAACTAGCCGATTTAAATATTATGCCGCAGCAATCTCAAACAATTAGCGTAGATGCTTTAAAAGGAAAGCTAAATCCTGCTAAAGAGTATTTCATCAATTTTTATGTAAAAACTAAAACTGAAAAAGACCTTCTGCCTAAAGATTTTGAGATAGCAAAAGCGCAGTTTCAATTAAGTTCAGCAAAGAAAAAAACTGAAGACTTTTCAGCTAAAGCGAAAAAGCTTAAAGTAACACAGGATGCGGCGGAAATTGTAATTACTAGTGATAACATTCAACTGTCTTTTGATAAAAAAGAAGGTTTGCTTAATTATTATGTTTTTAGCGGAGATACCTTGATAAGACGCGGGCCAAAAATTAATTTCTGGCGCGCACCTACAGATAATGACTTTGGTAATGGCCTACAAAAAAGAGCAAGTGTATGGAAAGAAGCTACTGAAAACTATAAATTATCTGCTGTAGAAGTTAAAAAAGAGAGCAAGGATAGTGTTGTAGTTGAAATGAATTATGTGATGGCTTCTGTGAATTCAAAATATACTTCGGTTTACACGATTCATACAAATGGCGAGATTTTAGTAGAAAATCACTTTAAGTATGGAGGTGATGATAAGATTGCAGAAATGCCCAGATTTGGTATGAATATGATTTTACCAACTTCTTATGACAATGTCACCTGGTACGGAAGAGGACCGCAGGAAAATTATCAGGATCGTAAAGAAGCAGCTTTTGTAGGGATTTATGAATCTTCAGTAAAAGATCTTTATTTTCCTTATATCCGGCCGCAGGAGAATGGCTACAGAACAGATAACAGGTGGATGGAATTCACCAATAATCAGGGCAAAGGACTCAAATTTATTGGGAAGCCTCTGCTTTCATTTAGTGCGCATAATAATTTGATTTCAGATTTTGATCCCGGTGTTGAAAAGCAACAACGTCACACAACAGATATTAAACCACGAGATCTTATAAGTGTAGACATAGATTACAAACAAACCGGATTAGGCGGTGACAATAGTTGGGGTGCGCGCACCTATGACAAATACCAACTTAAGCCGAAAGATTATAATTATAGTTTTTTGATAGTTCCGGTTAAGTAACGATTTAGACGAAATTATCTGAATAAAAAAAGCGGCAATTTCACTAAAATTGCCGCTTTTAAATTTTTAGAGTTGCTTTCGCGAAAGCTTAGCTTTACTTAAGACTTACTTCAATAATCCCAATGCCATGCGCTTCTTTTTGAGCATCTTCAGATAAGTCGGGACCAATGGAAAATTGTAAACTTTCTACCCGATTAATATCGAAATCTTCAGTTATATCGTGTTCCAGATAATATGGAAGAAAACTGGGATAAGGGCGAGGTAATGTCACCGTTTTGACCGGTTTTAGGTCTTTTAGAGCGATTTTATAATCAGCAACTTTTGGTTGTAGCGTGATCATATTTCCATAAGCAGACCCATCATCAAGTACAAAAGCAACCTGTATTTTTTCAGGTTTATTATTTAAAGAACGCCCTTTAAAAACCAGGGAATCTTTTGAAGTTAAATCAGCTTTTCGGCCTTTTATCACATCTAGGATAAAGTGCTTAAAGCTGTAATCATACCGCGGCTTAGCATTTAAGTTTTCATTGTCAGGAACAAAAAGCTTTTCGATATTCATATCATATTCCGCTTCGTCTTTATTTTCAGTAGGAACGAGTTTAAAACCGCGACGCCACTCACTCACTAACTTGCCACTATCTTCGGCGGCATCAAAGAGATAAACAGGATTATCTTTTGGAACTACCGTTACTTTATAAGAATCCTGATCGTAAAAATCCCAATCTGAAGGTTGGCCGTTTTCACCGGAAGGATAGGAGATAAACTTATCATCTGCCAGTTTTACCACAATGCGGTAATTTAAATAACCGCCCTCCAGTTTTTCTGCAGGAATAGTGGTTTCATATTGGTATGGTACTACTTCCTTAAGATCAAGCGTTGTCCAGTTCATGCCATTTTGAGCAATTAACTGAATCTGCTGAGGTTTTTCTGGCGAGACAAATTGCACAATGATTTTTAAGGGGAAATTTGCTGAAGTTTCGGCGACAGTTTTGTGTTTTAACCAAGGCTTATCTACAGAATCTGCAGGAGCGACAAAGTCTTTCAGTTTATTTGAGCCAAAAGTATCTTCTGGAGACCAGTATTTAGCGGTTCCGGTTTTACTGATGATATACGTTCCGGGCTTAATTTTGAAAGAATTCCCATCAACTGAAGGAGAATACGAATTGTTGTCATTTATAGCTTCAACAGTTAAATCTGAACCAAGTTCGTCAAGTTTCAAACTCATATTGTGTTCTGCCCATTTGATAACAGCTACTGTCTTTTTCGGACTGTTTTTTCCAAACGGATTATCTACCCAAATAGCATCTGGCATAACTTCAAGACGCCACGTGTTATCACTTATTTTATCCAGAAAATAGGCTCCCGCGCCATCATAATCAACTACCGGAGAGTTACCATATCCTGCGATTTTAATTAGTTTTGAGGCGTTTTTTGGCGCTTTTGAGGTGGTATTTGTGTAAATGAAAGTTTCTTCAGTATTATAAGTGGCCAGGTCTTTATTATAATCTACCGTAAAGTTATCAAAAGTTGTGTTTTCAGGATAGCTTCCAAAATCTTTATACATAGGCACTTCATGAAAAACCTTTGATGTGATCATTAGACTCAATGCTTTTTGCGGAGCATAAGCCAAATTCATGTAATGCGTATTGTATTCGGTATTGTAAGGAGCGAGGAAAGTAGGGTCGTAAGCAAATTGCGTCGCGATCTGAATACCAGCTTTACGGAAACTTCTGGCCATAGCAGGATAAATGTATGAGCGACCAACATCTGCTGCGTCAAATTCGTAGACCAGTTTTGCACCGTGATGTTTTTTTATGTCTGTTTCAAAAGGAATATTATAGTCATTTACGTTGGGCAGATAATTTCCCGGGAGTTCCTGTTGATAACCTAAACCTGTAGGATACCATTGAAATGTTCCACCCTGAATTCCTGCGTCAAAATAAGCATCAACAAAATGCACCCCATGACTAATGTTATAGAAAATGGGCTTTTTAGTACCTGATTTTCGCATTGCTTTGACCGTTTTTTTGATGTATTGGGTCACTTTTTTGGCTTCGCCACTGTGATGCGGCTCGTTGCTAACTTCAAAGGCGATGATGTTAGGTTCATCTTTATAAGCAACGCCAGTATAGGGGTTCACATGGTTCATGAATTGCTCCAGATAATTCTGTGCAGCTTTAACCGCACCAGGATCTGTGAGACTTTTTCCTTTCCCATATTTATGAGAAAAGCCGGGTGTATTTTCATCGGGCTCTGGCCAGCCATTACCCCAGAAGGCGATAGGTGTGATGACATAATTGATTTCTTTTTTCTTTAGTTCGTTAAGCAGATAGTCAAAAGTGTCAAGATGTTCGTTTTCTATTAAATTTCCCAGCGTATCGCTTATTTCGGTATCCCAAACGTGAATACGGTACAAGTCAAAGCCTAAGCGTGAGAAATGGTAAATATCGTCATCAATCGCTTTTTTAGGATCAATGCCCATTTGTTTTGCCTGGCGATAAGCATGAGCAAACGGAACGGTATAATTCACACCAAAACCATGTACTTCTTCTTTGTTTTCGCCCCAGCGCATAACGCCATTATTATCTACAAAAACATCTCCCTTATCAGCCTGTTGAGCGGATAAGTGTGCGCTAAATAATAAGAGTAAAGTAAAGCTTAGAAGTAAATTTATTCTTCTATTAAGGGCTTTGTATAAGTGCTGCTTTGCCATGAGTTTAAAATTAGTTGTATTTTGACATAATTAAATACGGTGTTGCGGCAAATATAAAATAAATGTAAATTGTACGCTTAATGTTTTGTCAATTTCGCCACGCCCTATAGATATTTAACTTTTACATGAAGGAACAAGCAATTGATTATTATGCGCATCAAGCAAAAATGTATGTGGCAACAGACTGCATTGTATTTGGTTTTGATAAAGGGGATCTTAAACTTTTAATTTTTAAAAGAAGAGTTGATCCTGATCGTGGTGCCTGGTCATTAATAGGTAGTTTTGTTGAATTAGAAGAAGATGTAGATGAAGCAGCAAGAAGGGTCTTAAAAGAAATTACAGGGCTTGATAGAGTGTTTTTTGAACAATCTAAAACCTATGGAAAATCAGGAAGAGACTATGGTTTTAGATGTATCTCTGTAGCGCAGTATGCCTTGATACGTGTTGATGATTATGACAGAGAACTTGTAGAAAAACATGGTGCGTTCTGGTATACGCTAAAAGATTTACCTAAACTGGTACTTGACCATGATACTATGGTGAAAGATGCGTTAGAAAAACTTAGAAGAAAAGCACAGTATCAACCCATTGGTTTTGAGCTTTTGCCGGAAAAATTTACCATACCTCAGCTTCAAAGTCTTTATGAAGCAATATATCAACGGGAATTAGATCCTAGAAATTTCAGGAAGAAGGTATTATCCTTAAAGGTCCTCAGAAAATTAGATGAAAAGGATAAAACCAGTTCTAAACGTGGTGCGTATCTTTATATGTTTGAGGCCGATAATTATAAAAAACTACTTCAATCTGGCTACAATTTTGAAATATAGAAATGTATTTTCTTTAGGCGAAAGTAACTGTCACACTTAGCAATTAATTTTCTCCTTAGTAGTTAGCTTCTGTCTAAGCGGATTAATTTTCATAATTTTATAAGCGTAAAAATTACATTTAAAACTTAATTTTCCCACGTGAATTCTGTTTTCAGGAATATATTATTATTTGTATTGATCCACACTCTGACTATTACAGGCTATAGTCAGACGCAGCCTTTATTTAATAAATTGGGTCAGGAACAGGGTTTGTCTAATTCACGTGTTACCAGTATTGTTAAAGAAGATAAAGGTTTTGTCTGGATAGCAACAAAAAATGGACTAAATAGATATGATGGTAAGGAGATCAAGGTCTATAACAAACAGAATAGTTCAATAAGTGCAAATGATATTTCAGACCTTTTATTAGATCAAAAAGGGCGGTTATGGATTAGTACGCTGGGTGGCGGACTTAATTTGTATGATAGCAAAAATGACAATTTTCTTGCGTATAAAAGTTCATTGACTGATACAAGAACCATTGCTTCTAATCAGGTGAATACTATTACAGAAGATAGTCAAGGCAATCTCTGGCTGGGAACGGAAAGCGGTATTTGTAAATTCAATGAAAAAGAAAATAATTTTACAAGATACATACCTCAGATTTCTGGAATAGGACCTAATCATAATGCGGTAAACAGCATTTATGAAGATGAGCAAGGATATTTATGGGTTGGCACTTTTGGCAGTGGCTTGCTACGCTTTGATATTAAAAAAGAAGAATTTAAATATATTTCTCCTGGCGACGGTTACTTCACTGCCTACATTTATGATATTTCTAAACTGAGCGCGGGCAAAATTCTTGTAGGTACGGGTGGTGGTGGCTTACTCATGCTCGATACTAAAACGCTTAAATTCTCAGATTTCTTCAAAGATTATTTAAAACAAAGCCGGTCTGTAAATATTGTACGCTCTATCATGACAGACAGAGATGGTTCTATTTGGGTAGGTACAGATGGTAATGGTCTTTTAAAAATAGAAAAACCAAACTCATTAGACCCAACGATCGACAACTATAGATATAACTCGCAGCTAAAATCATCTCTTTCCGGAAATGCTATTTATGAGATCATGGAAGATGCACAGGCTAATATCTGGATAGGGACCGCCTGGAATGGAATCAATATTCTCAGTCAGAAAAGTGATTCTCAATTTTTGTATAGTGATGTAAAAGGGCAAAATCCATACCCGGTATTGTCGCTATACAAAGATGAAAATTTGTTGTTTATGGGTCTGGATGGGAACGGGATAACCGTTTACAACTATACTGATGCCACTATTCAGTATTTTAATAAAAATGATGATTATATAAATGGGAATTACATTCAGTATATCACAAAAGGAACAAATAACAGATATTGGCTGGGTAGTTTTGCTAACGGTTTAACCGATTTTAACCTAGAAACGACCGATTTTACACAGTACAAACATATTCCCGGTGATGCGTCTTCTCTTAGTTATAATGATGTGCGTTATGTAATACCAGAAGATAATGGCGATTTATGGGTAGCAACATGGGGTGGTGGTCTCAATTACTTTAATGCAAAGGAGCGTACATTTTTAAGCTTTCGCGAAAGCGAGGCAGACTCTACAAGCTTAAGCAGTGATAATGTGATTGCCATGCAAAAGGATGCTGATAAGTTGTGGTTAGCAACTTTTGGCGGCGGTCTCGAACTTTTTAATACCAGCAGTCAAAAGTTTGCCCATCACAGGTACGAGGATACAAATACAAACTCCATAAGTAGCAATAATCTTTTCTCGTTATTAAAAGATTCTCGGGGTAATTTATGGATAGGCACTTCTGGAGAAGGTATAAACAGACTACATATTGCTACTAACCAGATCGAGCGATTTACAGACGAAAAAAATATTAGATATGCTACTATAACTGCCATTATTGAGGATGATAGTGGTCGTATCTGGTTTAGTACTAAACAGGGAATTTTTAATTACGATTATAACGCTGATAAGTTCACTGCATTTCCTCATCTAGCTGGCGAATTTCATATAAATGCTGCTTTAAAAGATGAGAAGGGCTGGTTATACTTTGGCGGAATAAATGGTGTTTTGAGCTTTAATCCTGAAGAAGTAAAACCTCATCAGGCACAACCTGCTGTAAAACTTACCAATTTTAAATTATTTAATAAAGAACTCCCAATAGGTAAAAATGCGATACTACCTCAAAGTATTGGCTTTACTAAAGAGATTACCCTAGCGTATGATGATGATGTAATTACTTTTGAGTTTGCGGCTCTGCAATTTCCTTTTTCAAATGACTGTGAATATGCAATCAAGATGGAGAATTTTGATGAGAATTGGCGTAATATAGGTAGCGATCGCACAGCTACCTTTACAAATCTATCGCCTGGCGACTATACCTTTAAAGTGAAAAGCAGAGAAGCTGGCAGCGATTGGGGAAGAGATTATGCATCTGTAGATGTTTTAATATTAAAACCTTTCTGGCTAGAATGGTGGGCATTTGTTATATACGCCCTCTTTATTATCCTCCTTTTCTATTTATTTCAAAAATATATTGTCGCCTGGGAACAGATGAAAGCTAACCTGCGCCTTGAAAAACTTACTCATGAAAAAGATACAGAGCTGTATAGTCTGAAGCAGCAATTTTTTACTAATATTTCACATGAAATACGTACGCCCATTACTCTTATTCTAAGTGCAATAAACAGGCTTAGTGAAAAAAATACGTCTGACAAAAAAAGAGAAGCTGCTTTTGTCATGGTAAGAAAACACGGTAATCATTTACTTAACCTGGTTAATGAGTTACTCGATATTAAAAATCTGGAGAATAAAATAAAACTGCAGGTAAGTGAAGGGGATTTTGTCAATTTTTGCGAGGAGATCTTTCTTTCATTTGGTGACAGCGCAGCTAAAAAAGAGATTGAATTTAAGTTTACGGCAGAAAGTGAACAAATCAATATTTGGTTTGATAAAAATCAAATGGAAAAGGTGCTTTATAACCTGCTTTCTAACGCTTTTAAATTTACCCCAAAGGGCGGAAGAATTAAAGTTGAAGTAAATGATGTAGACGAGTATGTTGAATTAAAAGTGGTAGACAGTGGCATAGGCATTGCTAAAAAGCAACTTAATAGAATATTTGAGAGATTCTATCAATCTAAGTCGGCAAATAAGATCAACGAAGCAGGTTTTGGTCTGGGTCTTTCCATTTCAAAAGAAATAGTCAATCTGCATCATGGCGATATAACCGCAAGTAGTGAACGCAATACGGGGAGTGTTTTTATAGTACGGCTACCTAAAGATAAAGAAGTATTTAAAAGTGAAGAAATACAATCTTTATCTCCTTTTAAGAACGAGTTTTCTACTTTATCTACCATGAGCAGTATTGATGAAGATGAGAGCAATTATCACAAAATCCTGCAGGGTCATACCATACTTATAGCTGAAGATAACGGTGATATAAGATCATATCTGGTAGATATTCTTAGTAGTTATTGTAATGTTATTGAAGCAGTAAACGGTGAGGAAGCTTTTAAGCTTACCGTAGATGAGCAGCCAGACCTGGTTTTAAGTGATATAATGATGCCGGTTTTAGATGGTATCAGGTTTACATCGCAATTAAAAACAGATATGAGAACAAGTCATATTCCGGTTATTTTACTCACCGCCAGAGCCACTTTTAGCAACAAAATAGAAGGTTTTGATACCGGAGCAGACGATTATATAACTAAACCTTTTCATGAGAAATTATTGCTTAGCCGTATCATAAACTTAATTGAGAATAGAAGACACTTACGTGAAAAATTTGGGGCGGAAGCTTTTCTAAATACAGAAGACAGAACTCTGAATAAAACAAATCAGAAATTTCTCAAGAAGCTTGTAGAAACTATACAGGACAATATTGACAGTGAAAATCTGAATGCAGAATTTCTCTCAAAGGAGTTGGGCATGAGCCATTCTGTGGTTTATAAAAAAATAAAAGCGCTTACGGGGATGACGTTTGTAGAGTTTGTGCGTGATTATAAACTTCAAATCGCAAAAAACCTTATATCAGAACAAGGCTTTTCTGTTGCAGAAGCTAGTTATAAGGTAGGTTATGCAGACCGCAAATACTTCAGTCGCTTATTCAAGCAAAAATTTGGAGAAAATCCATCTTATTTTTCTCTAAAGAAATAGAAAAGCAATATCACGAGGATTGCTTTAAATCAAAACCGGCATAATCTAATAAAAATAGGCCGCATACTGCAAATACTAGGTTCGTGGTAGTATAACGAATAATTCACCCCCATATAATCAATAATTCACCCCTGTATTTTTACGCAAACGTTTTAATTGCATGAAAATTATCAATTATTAAAAACAGGTATTTAAATTTTTCATTATTCTTAGTGAAATGACTGTTTAATAAGCTTATTAATAATATTATTTTTTTATTAAAATTCATGAGAATTAGACACCCAAAACGAGATTTAGCAATTTCTCAGAAATGGCTTTTTTCAGTCATTGCTTTTACTTTACCATTGCTTTTTTATGGTCAAGGTATTACAGTAACCGGAACTGTGGCAGATGCTACGGCAGGCACGCCATTACCGGGAGTAAATGTTATACTTAAAGGAACTACAACTGGTACCACCACAGATTTTGACGGGAAGTATGAGATACAGGTTAATAGCGGCGCCATTCTTCAGTTTTCCTACGTTGGTTTTAAAACATCTGAAATTGCCGTAAGCGGTTCTACTCTTGATATTATGCTAGAGCAGGATGAAAATGTGCTTGATCAGGTTGTTGTTATAGGTTATGGTACCACTACCATAAAAGATGCTACCGGTTCTTTAACCTCAGTAACTTCTGAAGATTTTAACCGTGGTAACATCGTAACCCCAGAGAATCTTTTAAGTGGGCGGGTTTCTGGTCTTACTATTAATACTGGCGGCGAACCAGGATCTGGTTCTACAATACGCATACGTGGGGGAGCTTCACTGGGAGCCTCTAATGATCCGTTAATCGTAATAAATGGTCTGCCTATAGATAATAATACAATAGGAGGCTCTCGTTCTGTTTTAAGTACCATTAACCCGAACGAAATAGAATCGTTTACAGTTTTAAAAGATGCTTCTGCCACAGCTATTTATGGGTCGCGAGCATCTAACGGGGTAATTATTATTACAACTAAAAAAGGGGGCAGATCGCTTCAGGTAAATTTTGATGCTCAAGTAGGGATTAACACACTTAGAGATAAAGTAGATGTTTTTTCTGCAGATGAATTGCGTGAAGTTGTTAGCAGAGAACGACCTGAATTATTACCTCTTTTAGGAGATGCCAATACAGACTGGCAGGATGAGATTTATCGCAACAGTATAACTTCTACTCAAAACCTGTCTGTCTCGGGATCGCTATTTGATAAAATACCTACACGTGTTTCAATAGGCCGAACTTACCAGGAGGGTTTAAGATTAACCTCAAAATTTGAAAGAAATAACGGGTCATTGGCCCTAAATCCTGACTTTTTTGACAATCATCTAAAAGTAAATTTAAATGCTAACGCCACTTTTGCTAAGAATCGTTTTGCGGCCGGAGAAGAAGGGAATGCTATAACTTTTGATCCTACTCAGCCTCTTTATGATGCTAATTCACCTTTTGGCGGGTACTTTCAATACTATAATTTAAATAACGATGGCGTATTAGATGCGAATGATCTGGTTTCTGATGCGCCTTTTAACCCGGTTGCCAATTTGCTTCAAAATGAAAGCATAAGTAATGTTAAACGGTTCTATGGAAACCTAAAACTGGATTATAATCTGCACTTCTTTCCAGATCTTACTGCGACAGTAAATATAGGTTATGATGAAGAAACATCAGATGGGTATGTGAGTATCTCGCCTCAAAACCCGGTTAGTCAACCTAATGGTAGTCTTGTAGGTTCAGAATCAAATTACCATAACTTTCAGAGAAATAAATTATTTGACGGGTATCTGGCCTATAATAAAGATATAGGTAAATTCAATGTGGACGCCACCGCTGGATATTCATTTCAGAAATTTGAGAGCAAGCAATATGTGTCTGGAGAACTATTGAATGATCAGGTAGATACAGAGCCGGTTCTTAATATAGATACAGATCTTGTATTAGTAGGATTTTTTGCAAGAACTAATTTTTCGTTTAACGATAATTATCTGCTAACTCTTTCTTACAGAAGAGATGGTACTTCACGTTTTAGTAAAAAGAATCGTTGGGGTAATTTTCCTGCAGCAGCTTTTGCATGGAAGATAAAAGAAGATTTCTTTCCAGAGTCTGAAGCATTCTCTACACTTAAACTGCGCCTGGGGTATGGTATAACCGGTCAACAAGACATTGGCAGGGATAATGGAGATCTGTTTTTACAGCGTTATGTAAGAGGCTTGCCAGCTTCTCAATATCAATTTGGGGATCAAACGGTGCAAATAGGCATACCACAATTTAGAAATGAGAATCTAAAATGGGAAGAGACTTCAACTTATAATGTAGGTTTTGATTACGGTTTTATAAACGATCGCATCACCGGTTCTCTAGAAGGATTTTATAAGGAGTCAAAAGATCTGTTAGCGAATGCGGCTATTTCAGACGGTTCAAATTTTAGTAATTCGGGTTTTCAGAATATTGGTGACTTTGTTTCTCAGGGTATAGAATTTTCAATAAACGCAGATCTTTTTCGCCCGGCTGATAATGGTTTTAGCTGGAATGTAAACTACAATGCCACTTTTATTGATACTGAAATTAAGACTCTTGCCTTAGGCCAGGATCAGGAAGTTGGTGGTATTTCGGGAGGAACCGGTAATACTATTCAATTACACCGTGTAGGCTATACACCTTATGCTTTTTATGTATATAAACAAATTTATAATAACGAAGGAAGACCAATAGAAGGAGGTTATGCTGATCTTAATGGAGATAATATTATAAACAGCAGCGACAGATACATTCATAAAAATGGTACTCCAGATGTTACAATGGGTTTTCTTTCGAATATGAGTTATGGGAATTTTGACCTTTCCTTTAATCTAAGAGCAAGTCTTGGTAATTATATTTATAATAATGTGAATTCGTCTCGTGCTCAATATGATCTTCTTCAAAATAATTCAGTCGTTGCTAATCTTCCGGTAAGCGTTCTGAATACAGGTTTTAATACCACCGAAGACGTTATTTTATCAGATTATTTTATAGAAAATGCCTCTTTCTTAAAAATGGATAACCTAACACTGGGTTACACCATTCCTAATTTGTGGAGTGATACAGCATCTATAAGATTATCTGCCGGAGTGCAAAATGTATTTACCATAACAGACTATAGTGGTTTAGACCCCGAAGTGTTTGAAAATGGAATTGATAACACACTTTACCCACGGCCCAGAACATTTTTGTTGGGTATGAATGTAAGACTTTAAAAAAAGTACTATGATAAAATTATTTAAACTTAAAAATTTATACATCCTGGGTTGTTTAGTCCTTCTTGCAGGGTGTACTAGCGAACTGGATGTTGAGCCGGGTGATCCCAATGCTTTTCTGGCAGATGACTTCTATGCAGATCCCTCTGCATACAAAGAAGGATTAGCAGGTGTATATGCTAACTTAAGTCTTACAGGTACAGATGGTGCAGATAATTCTAATATTTCTGGTCTGGATGCCGGTACAAGTCAATATGGACGTGGTTTATGGAATTTACAGGAGCTTACAACAGATGAAGCTTTATGGACCTGGGAAAATGATCCTGGTTTACGTGAATTAAACAGAGATACCTGGACGGCAGATAATGTAGTTCTACGTGGTATGTTTGGTCGTACTATGACATCTGTGGCATTTGCAAATGAATTTTTGCGCCAAACTACAGATGATCTTCTTGATGCAAGAGGAGTTAGCGGTAGTCTTAGGGAGGAGATAACTACTTATCGCGCCGAGGTTCGATTTTTAAGAGCTTTAGCTTATTATCATATGATGGATTTGTTTGGGAAAGCTCCGTTTGTAACAGAAGATGATGCTGTGGGAGCATATCAAGCACCTCAATATAGCAGAACAGAGCTTTTTAGTTTTATAGAAAGTGAATTGACAGAAGTTTTACCTCAATTAGTAGATCCTTTACAGAATGAATACGCTAGAGCTGATAAGGCTGCCGGGTGGATGCTTCTTGCTAAGATCTATCTGAACGCTGAGGTTTATATAGGCGAAGACCATTACAGTGATTGTCTTAATTACTGTGAGCAAATTATAAATTCTGGCTACCAACTAAATCCTAATTATCTGAATGATTTTATGGCAGATAATGATCAGGGACTTTCAAGACAAGAGGTTATTTTCCCTATTGTCTCAGACGGGATAGTTACGCAAAATTACGGCCCTACTACTGTTATGATAAATGGGCAGATAGGATCTCTTGAGCAAAATGGAGAGCAATTTGGGGTAAATGCAGGAGGTTGGAATGGTGCAATACGGGTTACCCAGCAATTTTCAGAAACCTTTTTAGAAGGTCCTTATTTAGAAGATGCACGTAACACTTTAATAATGGCAGACAGAACAATTAATATTCCTGATATTTCAAAGCGAGATACGGGATTTATAACTGCGAAATGGTCTAACAGAACGTCAACAGGTGAGTCTGGTTCTGCATTAGAGATTGTAGATACAGATTTCCCAATGTTTCGTCTTGCAGATGTATATCTTATGTATGCTGAAGCCCATTTAAGAGGTGGTGGTGGTACTTTATCTTCTGCGGTAGGGTATGTCAATGCTTTACGTGCACGAGCAAATAATCCGGAGCGTATTTCAACTTCGGGCTTGACATTAGATCTTATTCTTAATGAGCGTACAGTAGAATTGTACTGGGAAGCACACAGGCGACAAGATCTTATTCGCTTCAATAAATTTACAGGAGGGTCTTACAATTGGTCATGGAAGGGAAGTACTGCAAATGGTATCGCAATAGATGATACTAGAAAGCTTTTCCCAATCCCAAGTGCCAGTTTAGCCGCAAACCCAAATCTTACACAGAACCCAGGATACTAAAATTAAACAGGAACAATATCATGAAAAGATCAATATTTATAATACTATCATTCATATCATTATTAGGATTAAATAGTTGTGCCGAAGATGATACACTGCAATTTGTAGCTGAGGAACCTGCGGAAGGAGTAAGTTTTTCAAATTCATTTGCTACTGAGTATTTACTTTCTGCGGAGACTGAAGCTAATATTGCCGAACGATTTATTTGGAATGCTGCAGATTTTGATGCTCCAATAAATGTCACCTATGATCTCGAGGCTTCAACAGAAGCTGATTTCTCAACATTAGATATTTTAGGCTCTACAACAGATACCAACCAGGCAGTAACAGTAGAACAGCTAATGGTGTTTGCTTCTGCTCTAGGTCTGGATGATGATCCTGACACCACAGACACTGAAGGAATTCCTAATAATACAGGGCAAGTTTATTTTAGACTGCATGCATACACAGGTACGGGTAATGCTAATACCGTAGATGTATATTCAGATGTACAACCTTTAACTATACGGGTTATAGAAAAAGCTCCTACAGATACAACAAGTTGCCCATCTCTTTATGCAGTAGGCGAGGCGGTTGCAGACTTTGAGTGGAACTTCCCCGGAGCAGAAATCTTTTGTGATAGTGAGGTTTTACAGGCTCATGTGAATTTTACGACTGGTAACTTCCGCTTTTTTGAAACTGTTGATGACTGGGCTTCTGGTGTAGGATATAATTATTTTGCAGATCAGGGATATACAATAGATGATAATTTTGCCAGTGCAGGTGATAGTGATGATAATTTTAGTTTTGTGGGCACTCCTGGTATATATATATTAACGATTGATCACACTGCTAAAACAATTACTCTTGAACCTTCAACCGCCTATTATCTTGTAGGTGATGGAGTGCCAAGCGGTTGGGGATGGGATAATCCTGTAGAGGTTGTAGAGACCAGTGCTTATATACGCACAGCGACTTTAGCCTTTGATAGTAGCGGAGCGTTTAGAATATTCACTGTACGTGATGACTGGAATAGTGGCATAAACTATCCTACTTATGAAGAAATGGGTTATACGATAGATCCCCTTCTAATTAACGCAGAAGATGGTGATAGCAATTTTAAGTTTGCAGGTGCAAATGGAACATTTACTTTGGTGATAAATGAGCTGGAGAAAACTATCACAATAGAATAATATAAATGCTGATATCTAAAGGGGATGGTAGTTTTCTACTAGTGCTATTCCCTTTAATTTTTTAATCTAACTGCTATTACCCTATTTATGCGATTTTCAGTACTAATTTTCAGTTTTTTCATTTTTCTAAGTTGTTCTTCGTCAGATGGTGAAGAAATGATTAATCCTAGTGATGACAGTCCGCAGGGTGAAACACCTACATCAGGTGAAGGCGAAGGAGAGGTAGATACTAAGACTTCGTTCTACTATGGCGCTGATCTGTCTTATGTAAATGAGATGGAAGACTGTGGGGCTGTTTATAAAGATAGTGAGGGTGTTGCTAAAGATGCATTCGTGATTTTTAGTGAAGCCGGTACAAATATTATTAGAGTGCGATTATGGAATAATCCTTCATGGACTAACTATTCTACGTATGAAGATGTGAAAAAAACCATTTCAAGAGCTAAAGCTGAAGGAATGCAGGTTTTGCTGGATTTTCATTATTCAGATTCGTGGGCAGATCCTGAGAAGCAGGAAATTCCCGCTGCGTGGGTTGAAGAAGTAGATAATACAGAAGCTCTAGGTAAATTATTATATGATTATACGTATAATACCCTTGCTCAATTAGCACAGGCAAACCTTTCACCAGATATCGTTCAGGTAGGTAATGAGATTAACCCCATGATATTACAGAAAGGGGAATTGCAATGGCCTATAGATTGGGATCGTAATTCTTTTTTAATTAATGAGGGTATAAGAGCCATTAGAGATATTTCTCAAGATACGGATAAGGAAATAGGGGTGATGCTCCATATTGCAGAACCCGAAAATGCTATTTGGTGGTTTGAACAAGCTACCCAGGCAGGTGTAACAGATTATGATTGGATTGGGCTTTCTTACTATCCCATCTGGTCAGAATATAATCTTGATAATGTAGGTTCAGTAATGTTAAATCTTATAGACACTTATAATAAAAAACTAATGGTAGTTGAAACCGCTTATCCTTTTACTATGGAGAATGCTGATAGCGCAAACAATATTTTGGGCAATGATGCACTTATAAGTGGATATCCAGCCAGCGAGCAGGGACAACTTGATTATTTAAATAAATTAAAAGAAGTCATTGCAGATGCAGGCGGGGAAGGGCTTATTTATTGGGAGCCAGCCTGGGTTTCTACAAACTGTACTACACTTTATGGTACAGGTTCTAATTGGGATAATGCTACCTTATTTGACCACGATTATAGGGCAACAGCAGGCCTAAAGTTTTATAATGCCTCTAAAGACTAACCTAACTAATTAAGCTTTCAATTAAATGAATTATTCCATTATTAATAGGCAGACGACTCTATTTACCATTCTGTTTTTATGCACATTTTCACCGATTTTTGCCCAGCAAAGGGAGGTTTTTACGCTTCAAAAAGATTGGCAATTCACAAAAGGAAATCCCGAGAATTCAGCTCAACCTAACCTTGATGCTTCAGAGTGGGAAACGGTAAGAGTGCCCCACGACTGGGCAATAACGGGGCCTTTTGATAAAAAAGGAAACGGCAGCACTGCAAAACTCCCATGGAAAGGCGAAGGATGGTACAGAAAAAATCTAGATATAAAACCCAAAATGAAGGGAAAACAGGTTTACCTCATGTTTGATGGTGTAATGGCTTTTCCTGAAGTTTATATTAATGGTGAGTTAGCCGGTAAGTGGGATTATGGATATAATTCTTTTTATCTTGATATAACTCCATTTTTAAACTGGGATGGCGATAATCTGCTTGCTGTACATGCAAACACTCAAGAACACGATAGCCGCTGGTACCCTGGAGCCGGGATATATCGTAAGGTACAGATGCTGGTAATGAACCCTGTTCATACAGATATCTGGGGAACTTATGTTACCACGCCCGTTATAAATGACAGATATGCTAATGTGCGTATAAGCAGCACCATTTTTAACCAGTCTCAGGTTTCAGATTCAATTAAAGTAGAGCAGATTATTCTTAATCCGCAGGGGGAAGAAGTGGGTCATGCTAATTTAACCAGATATATTCCTGCGGGTAAGAAGAAAGATCTGGAAGTAACCATTCAGGTGACAGAACCGCAATTTTGGGATGTTGACCATCCTGATCTTTATGAAGTTATAACACATGTCTTCCGCGCAAGCGGGGAAACTGACAGAACCGAGAGCACCTTTGGTATACGCACTATAGAGTTCACAGCAAATGACGGTTTTCATTTAAATAACCGCCGAGTGCAATTAAAAGGCGTGAATCTGCATCATGGTCAGGGGCCTCTGGGGGCAGCTTTTCATAAAAGAGCACTCGAGAGACAGTTGCAGATCATGAAAGGAATGGGCGTGAATGCCATACGTAATAGTCATAATGTCGCAGCCCCAGAACTTGCAGAATTATGCGATGAGATGGGACTTTTATTATTTAATGAGATTTTTGATAAGTATGATGCTAAAGCAGATATCGTAGATACAACAAATTTTGACGCTTTCGCGAAAAGAAACGTGCGCAATTTTGTGAAGCGTGATCGCAATCATCCTTCAGTGTTTATGTGGAGTGTGGGTAATGAGATAGGCGATGTGCAGTGGAATATAGATAATGGCTTTAAAAAGCTTCATACGATGGTTAATTATGTAGATAAGTATGACCCTACAAGACCTACTACACTAGTTAATGATAATGAGCAAGCCGCAAGGATGCGCCATTTTGATTATTACGATGTGCTAAGTTATAATTATGGCAGGCGTTACAGTCTTGCACATGCGCTAGAGCCTAATAAGGCTGTGGTAATTAGTGAAAGTGCCTCGACGGTAAGTACACGCGGTTTTTATGAATTCCCTTTACCTGAGGAGAAAACCGATTTTACAAAGTCACTACAAGTAAGTTCGTATGACCTTAACGCACCTGAGTGGGCAGAGATAGGTGATGATGATTTTATGTGGCAGCAGGATGAACCATATCTGACCGGTGAATTTGTATGGACAGGTTTTGATTATCTGGGAGAGCCTACACCTTACGATAACATGTCTGTGAAAAAAATGGGCTTGGGCGCTGAAGCTGCAGCTCGCAGTTCATATTTTGGGATTGTAGATCTGGTGGGGATTCCTAAAGACAGGTATTACTTATATAAAAGTTACTGGAAGCCTGAAGAAAATACAGTTCATATTTTACCACACTGGAACTGGGAAGGAAGAGAAGGTGAGAAAACACCTGTTTTTGTATATACAAACGGTGACTGCGCAGAGCTTTTTGTAAACGGAAAGTCACAAGGTAAACAATGTAAGAAACTAACATCATTCAATTCTACAGAGCGTTTTAGATTAATGTGGAATGATGTTAAGTATGAGCCTGGCGAACTTAGAGCAGTGGCTTATAAAAACGGACAAAAAATAGGTGAAAAAGTACTGAAAACCGTTGGAAAGGCAGATCACCTTAAGTTGACTGCAGACAGAAAAACTATAAAAGCAGATGGCCAGGACCTCGCTTATATTTTAGTTGAAGCTTATGATAAAGAGGGCAATCTTGCACCTTTGGCTAATAACAAGATCAATATCACTATAGAAGGAAATGCACATATAGCAGGAGTGGGTAATGGTAATCCACAATCTTTAGAACCCTTTCAGGCAGATCATGTAAATCTATTCTATGGTAAAGCTATGATTATTGTAGGGGCAGATTTTGAAAAGGGCAATGCAAAAATTATGGTTACTGCAGAAGGCTTAGGTAAGGATAGAATTACAATTAGAGTAGAATGATATAATAACTTCAATACGGTTAAAAAAAAGCGGCATTGCGCCGCTTTTTTATTTCAAATAATTCATAATTCTTGTTAAGAAACTGCGTGGTTGCAAATTAATTACGCTTTTAGCCGAATATTTTTGTTTTTTATCCGATTTTAGCATCTTGTAGCTTGGTTTTTGGCTAGAGCTTGAAGGTGTTTCTAACATTTACCACGTTTATTTTTTATCTTAGGGAAGCAAACTCTTAAATTTTTAGATGCGCAAAATCGTTTTTGGTGTCATCCTCACGCTACTTGTAGTTTTTACATTACGTTATTGCGATAATAAACGTGACGATGGGTTAGAAGAGGCTTCTGCGCTCATTGAGCAACAAGTTAAGAATGTAGGTAAATTAGTAGTTACAGAAGGTAATTTCTCTCAGGTTTTCACTTATGAAGATTCTAAGAAATTCTACCTCGATATATTTTCGGCTAGAAAAAAAGCACTTATAGTTGTTAATGCAAAAGTGTCGATTGCATATGATCTTAGGCAGTTGCAAACGGAGGTGGATACTGAAAATAAGGTAATAACTATTAAGAATATTCCTAAGGAAGAAATTAGTATTAATCCTGATATAGAATATTATGATGTGAGTCAGGATTACTTAAATCAATTTGAGGCTAAAGATTATAACAAGATCAAAAAGCGTATTGATCAACTTATAGAGAAAAAGATAGAAGCATCAGATATAAAGCAAAATGCTAAAAACAGGTTAATTAGCGAATTGTCTAATATTTATATTCTCACCAGGTCGCTGGGCTGGACGCTGAAATACGAAGATAGAATTATAGAAAAGGAGGGTGAACTCAATCAGTTTTTACCTTGATTAAAGAAGAAGGAATGAATAAATCTGCAATACAGGATTCTCGTTTGTCAACATTCAATTTTGAAATATTGCCTGGCGTTATGGCCATGCTCAATGAAGATCTCATCATTGTTGATTGTACTGCTACCTGGAAAACTAAATTCACGGTTGCAGTGAATGAGTCAATATTTTCACTTCCTGTAGCAGTAAAAAATGAAACCCTGTGGATAAAAATATTACAGAAAGCCCTTTCTGGTAATGATCAATTTTATCAGGAAGAGAATGAAAAAAATGATGAAGTATATCGCTGGGATATAAAACCGATCTATAAAAGCGGAGAGCCTTTTTTGTTTATTCAACGTGTATTTGTAAAAAGTGCACGTAGCAATCGTATTCAGAAATTACGTGAGCAGGCAAACCGTGTCGCAGAAATAGGTTATTGGGAAGTAGATCTTATCAAGGATTCTATTTACTGGAGTAATGTTACCAGAAAGATACATGAAGTTCCTGCAGAGTATATACCTAAATTAGAAGGTGCGCTTTCATTTTACAAAGAGGGTCATAGTCGCAACAAAATTCAAAAACTTGTACAAGAAGCTGTTGAGAATGGGACTTCATATAATGCAGAACTGGTGCTTATTTCGCACAAGGGAAAAGAAGTTTGGGTTAATGCACGGGGAGAAGCTCAGTTTGAAGATGGTAAGTGTGTTAGGCTATTAGGTACTTTTCAGGATATAAGTGTTGCCAAGCGCAGAGAGCTGCAAATACAAACTAGCGAAGAGCGATTTAGAATGGCATTTAAAAATACGTTGATTGCCTTTATTCTCGTTGATGCTCATACTTTTAAAATTAAGGATATAAATATCGCAGCCAAAGCTATTTTTGGCTATAGCCGAAAAGAATTTTTAGAACTTAGAATAAGAGATGTCACTCATCCTGATGATTCGCAGGTTTCTTTAGCAAAAGTAAAGCAACTCTTAAATGGTAAAATTGAAAAACTCAATTTTGAAACCAGATATATACATAAGAATGGGAATGTAATTGATGCACGAGTTTTTGTTTCTCTAACGTTTGATGAAGATGGTGTGCCGTCAACTATAATTGCCCAGATACAGGATATTAGTGAACTAAAAAAGAAAAGTAAGGAAGTAGATAAATTTATTGATGTTACTACAAGGCAGAACAGACGTCTTCTTGATTTTGCTCATATAGTTTCTCATAACTTGCGATCACATACAAGTAACATTGCAATGCTACTTGAATTTATGGAAAAAGAAGAGGAGGCAGATGAGAAAGAGCAACAGTTTAATATGCTTAAACGCGCTTCTAAAATGCTTTCTGAAACAATAGATCATTTGAATGGGGTAATCGCACTCGATGTTGATAAGCAGGATAAGCTTAATCTCAATTTGAATGAGTATCTTGAGAAGATGATTTCTTCTATACAAGGTCATATCTTAAATAATGGCTTTAAGGTTATAAATGATATAGATCCTTCTTTTATGGTTTCTGCGGTGCCGGCTTATCTTGAGAGCGTAATTTTAAATATGCTTACTAATTCTATCAAATACAGATCGCCTGACAGAGATTCATGGGTGCGTTTTTCTGCTCACAAAAATGGATTGCAAAGCATTATAACTGTAGAAGATAATGGCAGAGGTATAGATCTTGTGCGGCACAAGAAGAAAATATTTGGTATGTATAAGACCTTTCATGATCATCCTGATAGCAGAGGGTTAGGATTATATATGACCAAACGACAAATTGAGGTAATGGGCGGTGAGATTACAGTAGAGAGTGAAGTAAATAAGGGTACAACATTTAAAATATACTTATATGAAAAAAGTTAAATTGGCTTGTATAATTGACGATGATCCCATTTTTGTTTTTGGGATTAAGAAAATGATGGAGCTAACTGAGTTTTGTGATAACTTTCTTATATGTTGTAATGGTAAAGAAGCTCTTGATAAATTAACCAGCATCATTGCTGAAGGCGAAAACATACCCGAGGTAATTCTGCTAGATCTCAACATGCCTGTTATGGATGGATGGGAATTTCTGGAAGAGTTCACTAAAGTTGATTCACCCAAACAAATTGTGATTTATATCGTCACTTCATCAATAGATACAGTAGATCTTGAGCGTGCAAAAGAATTTAATATAGTGTCAAACTATGTTGTTAAACCTATCGCGGTAAAAGATCTCGAGGGAATTAAGGAGAAGATATCTGCACTTTAAAAATTATACTTTTTCAATAAGTTTATCAGCATTTATGAGGTCAACACCATCAATTATAAGATGTGCTATTGACCTTTTTATTTGTTTAAGCTCTTCTAAATAAGCCAATATTTCACCTAAAAAGGCCGTTTTTTGACGTTTAAAAGCGATTTCATACAATTCTACCGTAAGTAGCCAATCATTAGGATAGTCTTTTTTAAGAATTTCAAAAACGACTTCAGGAGTGTGCTGGGTGTTCTTTCCTTCTCTGTAATTGCGCACCGCCAGATATAAAGAATTTAATTCGCTATTGCTCTGCGATCTGCTATTCTTGTTATCGCCTGTAGATAATTTATGGGTAATCCGGTTAAAAGATTTGTCATCAGCCGGACCGGCATACGCTGAAACAATTTTTTTACCTACCGCCATGTCATATTTACCCCATTCTGGTCTGAAGAGGACACGATCGCCTAGCGTCACCATACATTCGCGAAAGCTTATAAGCAGTATTTTTCCTTTCAGATTTCTGGTTCCTGTTATTATTTCGCCTTCCACTTTAATACCGGCTTCAAATTCTAATGCTACTCGTTGCCCTTCAAAAATTTTATAAGCCTGTAAATCACGCGGACTCATATCTTCTATAGCAAGATTAATACCTTTAAGTTTGCCTAATGCCGTACCATAGCCATTGCAGTGGCTTGCTGTGCCATGACCTACTAATTCTTTATCTCTATACGATAAAGCAGTATCCCCCAGAGTTTGTATGTAAGCGACCTTATCGCCTGAGGTAATCATTTCCTTAAAACTGCCAGATATCTGTAATCCCGTGCTTAATTCAACCGTGCCTAAAGACTGCGAATCTATTAATTTTTTTAACCCTTCAGGACCACCGGTGCGTAAAGCCATTGTATTTGCAAACTCCTCTAAAACCTGACTTAAATAGGCAAAATCTGGTGTCACATACAGTTGTGGTTGTGGTTTAGTAATATCAAATTCTTGTTCCGCGGCAGCGATATTATACGGCAACTTTTTTACATCATTAGTCATGCACCATTTGCTTTCACCTATTGATGATAGCAACCCTGCACCGTATATCTTTGGATTATTGAGTGGGCCTATAAGTCCGTATTCTACAGTCCACCAATGTAAATTACGTATTCGTGACATCTCGCTAGGCGCTCCCATATTTTTCTGTAAATAGTCAACTTTTGTTTCGGCAGCTTCTATTTCATCAGCGTGAGAATCTTCAGCCTCTTTTAAAATCGAAAGCTTGCGCACGGCTTCATACAACTCATAGTCTTTTGCAGATGATATGGCTTTGCATCCTATTTCGCCAAAGCGTCTTAAATATTCTGCATATTCAGGATTTGCTATTATAGGTGCATGGCCGGCACCTTCATGAATAATATCTGGGGCGGGCGTATATTCTATATGTTCAAGCTGGCGTATATCTGAAGCAATTACGAGAACATTATATGCCTGAAACTCCATAAAAGCACCCGGGGGTATAAAGCCGTCTACAGCAACCGCAGCCCAGCCTATGTCTTTCAAAATACGGTTCATACCGTACATATTAGGAATGTGATCTATAGAAATGCCTGTTTGTTTTAAACCTTCTAAATACGATTTATGTGCAACTTTAGTAAGATAATCAACATTTTTGCGCATTACATAACGCCACACAGCCTGATTTATCGCTGTGTAATTATCATAGTTTTGAGGCATAATAAATTGTCTCAAATGAGCAGGCAGTCTGTCAATGAGTGGGTTGCTTTCTATATCTGTATTGCAATTGACGTTCATCATTTAAATTTACTAATCTCAATGCGAATTTCAGCATCTCGATTTTTTGTATTGCTAGAATTTAACCATTATTTTTAGCATTCTAATAACAAAAAATCTAATTCCTGATATTTTTATGGAAGATCAATATGTAGAACTGGAGCACCAATCAGGAATTGCCACGATAACTTTTTATACTCCAGATCACAATGCGCTACCGTTGTCTATTTTAAATGAGTTAAAAGATAAGATAGAAGAAGCGGGAGGGCTTGATGAGGTAAAAGTAATAGTCTTAAAAAGTGGAGGTGACCGCACATTCTGTGCTGGAGCTAGTTTTAAAGAGCTCATTGCGATTGAAAACGATGCAGACGGGGAAAAGTTTTTTATGGGCTTTGCAAATGTTATTCTTGCAATGCGTTCCTGCCCCAAGTTAATAATAGGTCGCGTTCAGGGAAAAGCTGTAGGGGGCGGAGTAGGGCTGGCAGCGGCAACAGATTATTGTTTTGCAACTAAATATGCTGCGATTAAGCTTAGTGAAATAAGCATTGGTATTGGCCCATTTGTTATAGGCCCAGCGCTTGAGCGAAAAATTGGGGTTTCAGCTTTCTCGCAAATGACTATTAATGCTAAAGGCTTTTATGACCCACAATGGGCAAAAGAGAACGGTTTGTATGCAGAGGTCTATGAAAATATAGCAGAGATGGATATGGGGATACAGACACTCACAAATAACTTGATTACTTATAATCCGGAAGCTCTCAAAGCCAGCAAAACGGTTTTTTGGGAAGGTACAGAATCGTGGCCGGCCCTTTTGCAGGAACGTGCTAAAATGAGTGGATCTCTGGTTCTTTCTGAATTTACAAAGAAAACGTTACAAGGATATGATTAATAAAAAAAGGCCTGAAAAACAGGCCTTTTTGATATAAAAATCGGCAGTTTTAGCCTAATTATCGGCTAATTTAGGAGGATATTCAGTCATAATTTCCTGAACAATCTCATTTATTCTGTCTTGTTTTTTACTTACATCTTTTGCCAGATAACCTGTACCCTGACCTTGCCACACAAGTTCTTTCTTACCTGCATCAATTAGGTCTATGTAAAGCGTACCTTCTGTACTTCGTGATATAGAGTTACCATAACCGTAACCACCCCAATAAGGATTATAAGGTCCCCAAGGACCCCAGCCCCAACCATAGTTATTGTATACATCTACTCTTTGTTGAGCAGTGGTAAAAATGCTTACGAGCATTTCAGGATTATCAGATTTAGTAAAACCTTTTGCTGTAAGTTGAGCTTCAATAGCTCGCATTATACGTTTTTTATCAAGGTCTGATATTTCTGCTTTGTCAATTCCGGGCTTAAAAAAAGCAAAGGTTTTGTATTGGTTAAAGTTTGTGTTTTGATCGTAATCTGATGCTACTTTTACACTGCTGCATGAAGAAAAGGCTGCAATGATCAAAACTAATAACAAGGGTTTAAACGCTTTCATCATTATAATTTTATGAGATTAGTACTGTTACTTGAGCCTTATTAAGTTACTAAAGCATTTGCAAAATTCAGCAAAGAAACCTAGAAATAATAGCTAAAGTTTTCACAAGAATATTCATCAAGTATTGTACCACGTTTATTTATGAGACTTGATTGAACAGGAGCTTATTAAGCTCAAACAGAAAACTATTGCTTAGAATTTTCTTTGTAGGGGCAGTGCCTGCAATTGCTGTCACAACAGTAACCACGTTTTAAATGATACTGCTCAGTAAAGCAGCGATAACCTTGTGGTGTAAGGTAATAATCTCCTTCTTCTAGCGGAATATGTTTTTTGAAATAAGACACGTGTAAATTTAGACTAGAAAAGCTTTTTTTATTAAAAATACAAAAATCGGGCTTTTAATGTCAATTTTAGGCTATTCAACGGTAAAATCGGAAGCCTTGATAACTCCTGTTTTTCCATCAGTATTTGAGCCCCAGGAAAATTTAAAATCAAATGGGCCCGTATATTGAAAGTACCAAAACTCAAATTTGTGTTTGCCTTTTCCCAAATTTGCAGATCCGGTTTGATCTAAACCACCTGAAGGCGCACTTAGCCAACTATCTAATACTATCGAGCCGTCAATATAAAGCCTAACTCCATCATCTGAATGAGCAGAGAAATTAAAATTTCCTGAATTCATAACTTCATAAGTTCCGGTTATTTTTATAACATATCCGGTATCATCAGTAGTAGGGTTCATAGTTGCTATGGCCGCATTAGAGTCGAGAATGCCATTATATGCCCCTGCTTTAGTTATAAGAGTTTCATATTCAACATTATCAATATCAGGTGCTGAATTTTCTGCTATGTCATAAGAATAAAATTGCATACCAGGATGTATAGTACTGGTATACGCTTTTATGAGATTCCATCTATTGTTATCCCAATAATAAAAACCTTCTACCACATTATTGGGTGAACTTCCTGCTGCTGTGGTATTATAAACTAAGAGTCCATCAGGTTCTGCAGCCTGAATGGTTGCGTTATCTGTAATATTTTTTAATTGAACTTTATTAATAAGCAAACCTTGATTAGATCTGCCCATGTCTATAGAAGCACTTATGGCAGGAGATACATTATTAATACCCAGTGACCCGGCGGCATTTATATTTATATCATCTTGATAGCTGCCGTTTCCGTTATTCATTACGGCTAATTCAAGGACCGCGTCATGGCCTGAAGAGGCACTTCCTCCTTTATTATCCTGATATTGTATAAAAGCATAATCACTGCCCGAGTTATAACCACTGGGAAAGACGATAGAAGATTTTCCTCCATCATCTCCATGCTCTATTATTATGGTGCCTTCTGTTGCTGAAACAGGAGAGCCGGAGGTTTCATATATAGTGAATGTATTATTGGGATTGTTCGTGTTTATACCAACGAGCCCATTGGTATATATGTTGTCATCAATACTAATAGGAGCATTCGTGCTTTTTTCAAGATACCAGTCATTGTTTGTTTTTCTATACCTGTCTTGAGTAGCCTCTTCAATTAAATTTCCGTTATTATCTACGTTTAAAAAGTACGCAAGCGTTCCTGAAAAATTTCCTTTACCGTAAGCATTCAGAGTTATTCCGTTATCATTTCTTAAAGTTAATGTAGGAGTTAGGCTGTTAGGATTAGAAACGTTAGAACCCGTTGCAAAAACCAGATCTGTTCCTGTGTTGGGTTTTACGTATATGGCGTTGTCATAATAATTGCCAGAATTTCTAAAACTGAACCCGTTTTCTAATGAATTATCTGTACGTTTAAGAATGTATGAATTTCTATTGGTAGAGCCAGAAAGAGAGAGGCTTTGAGTACTTGCGTTTATGATCCGATTTGAATTTAGAGCACTATTTGCTGTGTACAAATTTATATTGCCTGTATTGATTTTCTGCCATTTGGCAGAATCCCAATAATAAAAGCCTTTTCCTGTTGAGGTATTTGTATTATATACAATTAATCCCTCTTCAGCAGCTCCGGTTATAGGTGATTGATTATTTAGATTTATAATATTTACTTGAGGTAAAAGCAAACCCTCTGTAGCATTAACACCTCCTATATCTAGAAGCGATGATTCATCAGGGTTAATGTTACCTATAGCTATTTGTGCATAGATATTTATATTGAGTAGAAGAACCAAGAAACTTAACCGTTTTAATAGTTTAATTATCAATACAAATCCCTTAGCTTGAATTTTTCGGCTTACAATTGAATAGTATATTATATCTAACATGCTATTCAATTGTAAAGTCTGTAGCTTTCATAGTTCCGCTAAGGCCATCGGGATTCGCTGCCCATTCTAATCTTAATTCTTGTCCCCCAGCGTTCTCGTAAAACCAAAAAACAAATTGATGCTTACCTTTTGCAAGCGGTATGGCTGCAGAAGAAGGTAAAGGGTTTTCAAGTCCACTATCACTCCAGTCGTTAAATACGAGAGAGTCATCTATATAGATACGACCACCGTCGTCAGTTCCCATCTTAAAAGTGAAATTACCAGCAGTTTTTACAGTATATGTACCTACTATTTTAATTGCAAAACCATCAGAATCGCTTACTGCTGGATTCATAGCTGCAATAGCATCATTATTAAGATTGCCGGCATAACCACCAGATTTAGTTACTATAGTATTTGTTTCTAAAATTCTTATATCAGGAGCATTTTGATTACTTATATCATACGAATAATATTGTACGCCTGCTGCCGGGCTGTTTCCTGTATTATTGAAACTATTCCATTGAGCATTATCCCAATAATAGAACCCTTCTACAACATTATTAGGGGCGGTTCCTGCGGGAGCAGTATTGTATACTAAGAGTCCGTCTGGTTCTTCACCTACAATTGTATTTGTATCTGTTCTGCTCTGAAGGGCTACTCTGTTAATAAGAATACCTTGATTATTTCTTGCCAGATGCAGCGAAGCGCTGGGGCTTGGAGCACTTGTATTTATACCTAATGAACCAGAAGCATTTATATTGATATCATCCTGCCAAGGAGTATCTGGCCCATCATTAGACGTACCTATTTCAAGCAGACTGTTTTCAGTTGTAGAACCGTTACCACTGCCATCATCCTGATATTTAATATAGCCATAATCACTTCCTGAGTTAATTGCGCTTTTAAAGACTATTGAAGATTCACCAGTACCGTCAGTATTACCATGTTCTAATAATATTGTCCCAGTGTTAGGACCAGCTACCGTACCCATTGCTTCGTAAACATGAAAAGTAGCCTGTGGGTCTAGAATATTAATACCAACATTGCCGTTTGTGTAAATATTATCGCCAATGTCTGTAGGTGGCGAAGTAGTACTGGCCTTAAACCAGTCTTTGTTAGCTTGAGAAGAGGCTACTCCCTGGTCTATTTCTAATACATTACCGTTAGTATCTATCCCTAGAATATGAGATGGAGCACCACTCTTACTACCGGTGCCGTATCCATTTAGCACAAGACCGTTATCATTTTTTAACGTGAGTGTGGAAGAAAGATTTGTAATTGTAGATGAGGTGCTCCCCGTAGCAAAAACTAAACCTTGATTGGTGCCAGATTGCATATAGATATTGGCATCGTAAGTATTGTCAGAATTTTGGAAAGCTATTCCCTGTTCTGTATTATTATTAGTACGCTTAAGTATAAAAGCGTTTCTACCTTGATCGCTGGCTAACTGCAAAAAGTTATTTGATGCGCTTATTGTTCTGTTTCCTGCTAAAGTACCGTCTGCAGTGTAAAGATTATCTGCTGAACCACTACTTACCTTTATCCAGCTTGAACCGGACCAATAATAGAAGCCTTTACCTGTAGTAGTATTAGTATTATATACTAAAAGACTCTCTGCTGCTGTGCCAACTATAGGATTCTGGGAGCTTAAATTAGGTATATTAACACGAGGTATCAGGACTCCTTTATCGCCAGCGGAGTTATGAATGTCTAATAAAGAGGATTCATGTGGTGATATGTTTCCTATCCCCACTTGTGCATAACAAGCAGTTGTGATCATTAAAAACAATGTAAATAAAACAATACGATTTTGGGGGTAATTTATTCTATTCATGCGGTATACGGTAATTAGGGTGGACGAATTTAATTTTTTTATGAGCGTCTAACCTAATTATATACGTGCTTTTTCCTCTTAAAGTTTTGTAAATCTGTGTATTATGTCGATTATATAAACTCTTTATCGAAGTTATAATTTTGCATAATAGGGTATTTTTTGAAATTTAAATTTCAACCGCGTATTTAATTTTCAATAATTGCTTTTTGCATGTATTTTGCGATTTTCACATCACTATTACCCATTCTGTAATTATCGTTGAATAACTACCTGAAATCGGTCTTGGTTCGTTTCGCCAAAGATCATGGAGTAACCAAATGATCCCCCAAAAGAGCGAGCATAGAGTGTAAGTGTATGCGTGCCGGCATTTAATTGTGCATACCCGCTTCCATTTAAATAATAATAACCGGAAGCATAGGTGCCGCCTGTATTAGAACCGGGGTTATTTGTGTAGGTTCCAGTATCGTATGCTAAATAGGTTGTACTATTATCTATAATAACACCACTGCGAAAGAGACGAGAGGCACCGTCTACTATCGGGCCACCATTGGCAGCAGATATTGTCACACTAAATTGATACGATATGTTTACAAGTGATTCCTGAGTAAGTGTAATTGTTGTTTGATACATTTGGGTTTGTATACCATCGCCACTGCTACTTGTTGCCGTAATAGCTGGTGTAAAATCTATCGCATTAACAGGCATGAAGGTTTGCGTTAAAGAGGGCTTTAGTACAAAATCGCCGTTGTTGTCTACATAAACAGGAGAAGGATCGGCGGTAACATTATTAGCATTATTGGCATTGCTTAATCCTTCAACACGTATTGTAGAGTTGCTCCCGCCTATATGAAGGTCTTGTTTAGGGCTACGGGTTTTGATACCCACATTTCCTGCTGGTGCAAGATTTAAATCATCCTGATAGTTACCTTCACCATCGTTTATAATTCCTATTTCTAAAAGAGCATTTTCTGCAGAATTCCCGTTACCACTACCATCGTCAGAAAATTCAATATACCCGAAATCGCTTCCTGAGTTTTGTGTGCTTTTAAAAACAACAGAAGAACTACCCCCAGCATTTTCATGTTCTAGAACTATTGTTCCTGTATTTGGAGAAGCTACTGTCCCGATGCCTTCAAAGACATGAAAGGTACCTGAAGGTTTAGCGGTTCTAATTCCTATTCTATCTGAGCTTGCATCAACAAAAAATGTATCTGGACTATTATCTGAAGCAATCCTAAAATCAAGATCAAGTTGCTGGTCGTTAAATATAGTTGTGTCTTTAGCGCTAAGCCTGTGATTATAAATGTTATTGTGGTAGAGGTTTAAACTTCCGTAATTACTTTCAGAATAAAGTTTTGAGGTTGTATCATTCACATTTGCATCATTCTCAAAGACTGCAATGCCATTACTAAATGATGAGGTCTGGTTTTTATTAAATATTGCAGAAGGTAAAAGATTCACGGGATTAAGCTCGTTGCCTCCTGCTGCAATTACAAGTCCTTGGTCATTGCCTGACTCCATATAAATACCTGCATCATAAGAATTGTCGCTATTTTTAAATGCTAGTCCTGTTTCTGTTGTATTGTTGGTGCGTTTAATGGTCATTGCATTTCTACCAGTGTCACTCTGAAAAGTAAGAGTTTTATTTTCCTGACTCACGGTTCTGTTAGCGGTAAGAGTTCCGTCAGAAGTATAAATATTCTCAGCGTCTCCTGCTCTTAACAAAATCCATTTGCCATCCCAATAATAAAAACCTTTGCCCGTGGTAGAGTTAGTATTGTATACGAGTAAACTTTCAGCTGCATCAGTGGCTGTGATAGGATCTTTTGTGCTAAGATTTTCGATATTTATGCGCGGTATAAGAATACCTTTATTAGCATATGCATCTCCTATATCAAGAATAGCAGATGCATCAGGGTTAGTCGTGCCAATTCCTACCTGCCCATAAGCAAGGGAGCTAAGATTGAATAGTAATAAAATGACGTAGGTGTAGCTGGGAACCTTCATGATTTGAGGCAATTATCCGGCGAAATTATATTTTTAACCGATGAAATTCAAGTATTTACTGAAATATTTTTACTAAAACGTTTGAATTACAGAACTTTGGAGCAAAATGACAAGAGCGCAATCATATATTGTTTAGTATAAGTCTTCTTCAAAATCCTTTACCTTTGCAACATCAATTTTAAACCATGTTTGTCATTATTAACAGAGCTTTAATCGCAAAAGGTTATGCTGGTTTTGCAGTTTGGCCATTAGTGGTTCTCAGGAGTAAATCTCTTAAGAGCGATGTTGTGTTTATGAACCATGAGCGTATTCATTTAAGGCAACAATTAGAGTTGCTTGTGATTCCTTTTTTTATTTGGTATGCTGCAGAGTTTTTAATTAGACTTGCTCAATACAGAAATGCGTATTTGGCTTATCTAAATGTCTCTTTTGAGAGAGAAGCTTACGCGAAAGAAACCTCGCTTTCTTATTTAAAAATCAGAAAAAACTGGTCATTTTTCAGGTATTTATGAGCATTTTTCAGGGAGATTTTCAGAGTGAAAACGCATTTGTCTACAAAGACGACAAAAGCGGAGTAGAACTTTTTATGAAAAGAGAAGATCTATTGCATCCCGAAGTATCCGGAAATAAATTCAGAAAATTGAAATATAATTTCGCTGTAGCGAAAGCCCAAGGTTTCAAAACACTACTCACATACGGTGGCGCCTTTTCAAACCACATTGCAGCTACTGCCAAAGCAGGTCAACTTGAAGGTTTTAAAACTATTGGTATTATAAGAGGGGACGAATTAGCAAAAAACATCTCACATACTTTAGAGACAAATGCAACATTACGCTTTGCGAAAAAGTGCGGTATGCAATTAGAATTTATAAGTCGGGAAGATTACAGAAGTAAGGAAACGGCAGATTTTAAAGAAGAAATGATTGCTCAATTTGGTGATTTTTATGAAGTGCCAGAAGGTGGAACAAATCATCTTGCAGTAAAAGGGTGTAAAGAAATCTTAAGTAAAAACGACGCTTCTTTTGATTACATCTGTTGCGCGGTAGGAACCGGTGGCACAATTTCCGGAATTATAGAAGCGTCTAAAAATAGCCAGGAAATAGTCGGTTTTCCGGCATTAAAAGGCGATTTTTTAAGCGATGAGGTCAAAAAATACACCCAGAACACAAATTGGAGTTTGATACAGGATTATCACTTTGGCGGTTATGGCAAAGTCACAGATGAACTGGTTTCATTTATTAATGAGTTCAAATCAAAATATAATATTCCTTTAGATCCTATTTATACAGGGAAGATGGTTTACGGGATAGTTGATATGATAAAGAGGGGAAAATTCTCTTCAAATACTCGTATTTTAGCCGTTCATACGGGAGGTCTTCAGGGAATATCTGGAGTTAATTCTCGTTTGCATAAAAAAGGAGCTCAAATCATAAAAATTTAATATGCTGAAAAAGATAGTACTGGTTGCAGTTGTAGCACTATTTATAACAAGTTGTGGCGGTTCTAAAAAAGCCGCTCGTAAAAAAGCTAAAGTAAGATCTACAGAGATCGTTATAAAAGCAGAACCTACAGAAACCCCTGCAGAGACTCAACCAGAAACTAAAGTAGCGGTAGAAACAGCTCCCGTAGATAATGTAGCAGGTTACATAAATGCATATGCAGAGATCGCTAAAGAAGAGATGCGGCAGTACGGCATACCGGCAAGTATCACGCTCGCTCAAGCGGTTTTAGAATCTGGTGCCGGTCGTGGCGAACTCACACGCAAGGCTAATAATCACTTTGGCATTAAGTGCCATGACTGGAAAGGCGCTGTGGTGTATCACGACGACGACGAGAAAGGAGAATGTTTTAGAAAATATAAAGATCCCAAATTTTCATTTAGAGATCACTCCTTATTTCTTACCGGCAGACAACGCTACAATGATCTTTTTAAATTGCGAAAAGATGACTATGAAGGTTGGGCAAAAGGTTTGCGAGCTGCGGGTTACGCAACAGATAGAAAGTATCCTGAAAAATTGATAGCCATCATAGAAAACTACAAATTATATTCTTTTGATGAAGAAGTGTTGGGTACATCAGGCAGATCAGCGAGAAGTAACAACAATGCTTCCACAGAAGAAGAAATAAGTAAGTATACTGTACAAAAAGGGGAGACGCTTTATGCTATCGCCAGAAAGCACAATTTAACAGTAGAGACTTTAAAAAAATATAATGGGCTCACAGATAATACCATCTATGAAGGGCAGGTATTGTATGTAAAACCCATAAATAAAGGATAAAATAAGTATGATTTATAAGAGAAGTAGCGCACTTTTCGCGCAAGCTCAACAAGTAATTCCTGGCGGGGTAAACTCACCAGTTCGTGCATTTAAAGCAGTAGGAGGTGATCCTATTTTTGTAAAAGAAGCAAAAGGCGCTTATTTATACGATGAAGATGGCAATAGATTAATAGATTATATAAACTCATGGGGTCCCATGGTTTTGGGACATGCATACAAGCCGGTTGTAGATGCTGTAATAGAAAAGGCGCAAAAGGGAACTTCTTTTGGTATGCCTACAGAAATTGAAACACAGATCGCAGAACTTGCGGTTGCTATGGTGCCAAATATTGATAAAATACGTTTTGTAAATAGTGGTACTGAAGCTTGTATGAGCGCTGTGCGGTTAGCTCGCGGTTATACCGGAAGAGATAAGATCATCAAATTTGCTGGTTGTTATCACGGTCATTCAGATTCATTTTTAATACAGGCGGGGAGTGGCGCGGTTACTTTTGGCTCGCCTAATAGTCCGGGGGTTACTTCTGGAACTGCAAAAGATACATTGCTTGCAGAATACAATAATCTGGAACAGGTTGCCGAAATTTTTAAAGCAAATCCCGGTGAGATTGCTGCTATAATCATAGAACCTGTTGCGGGTAATATGGGTTGCATTCCTCCGGCCGAAGGATTTTTACAAGACTTGAGAGCTCTTTGTGACGAGCATGCCAGCTTATTGATCTTTGATGAGGTTATGACGGGTTTTAGACTTGCTGCCGGTGGCGTTCAGGAATTAATGGGCGTGAATGCAGATATTGTAACCTTTGGTAAAGTGATAGGTGGTGGTTTGCCTGTAGGTGCTTTTGCTGCGCGAAATGAAATAATGGAATATCTGGCACCTTTAGGTCCGGTTTATCAGGCAGGAACACTTAGCGGAAATCCATTAGCGATGGCAGCCGGTCTTGCGATGCTTAAAGCGCTGAGCAACGAACCTGAAATTTTCTCGCGTCTGGCAGAAAAAACAGAATATCTACAGAAGGGGATGACTAAGGTTTTAGCAGAACATAATATCTCACACACAATTAACCGTGTAGGTTCTATGATCTCTGTACATTTTAGTGCAGACGCCGTTACAGATTTTAAATCTTCGGCTAAAGGAGATAATGAAACTTTTAAAAAGTTCTTCCATGGTTTGCTGGAGAACGGAATATACATCGCGCCCAGCGCCTATGAAACCTGGTTTATTACAGATGCTTTAACTTATGAAGATCTTGATGAAACCATTGAGGTGATAGCAAAAGTAGCTGCTACCCTATAACTTGAAGTGTCTATTTTAAGGAATAAAAAAAGGCTGTGCCAATCAAACACAGCCTTTTTCAATAAACACTAACCAATTAATTCTTGTGATTGCGTCTTTCACGCATCTTGTGCATTTTCTTTTTGTGTTTTGCGCCTTTCATTTTGCGCCACTGTTCAAATTGTTTTTCATTTAAAATGCTTTTCATCTTTTGCTGATAAGCGATTTGAGTATCAAGCATGTCGATTTTATGATCTATATGAGCGGTTTTGTCTGCTTTTTCACTGCTTTTTGCTGCTTGTCTCTCTACCATTTTAGCTTTCATTTTCTCTGCTGCGGTAAGATTAAGATCATATAACTGCTTTTGTTGCTGGTCATTTAATACCAAAGCTAACGTAAGGCGTTTTGTTTGTAATTGCGCCATTTCCTGCGGAGTAACATTTGCAAACATTCTTCCTCGTTCTGGTCTTTTCTCCTGGCCTGTCATAATTATAGTTGCCATAAAGAAAACTGCGGCTAATACATTTTTCATATTATATATTGTTACATTTTTAGTTTTTGACTACTAATTATCAAGAAGGTTTATTTTAAGGCCGATTTTTTAACATTCTGACCGATTTTTAGGTCTTAAAAGCCGCTTTTGAAACTTCTTTTAAAAGTAAAATCAACTCACTAAAATAGACATTATGGAAATGGTAAATATTTATAGAGAGCGCCCCATGGATTTTAAAGAGTGGGCTTTAAATATTTTCTTAGCCTCTCTGCCTATAATAGGCTTTGTACTGTTGCTCGTCTGGGCATTTAGTAGTTCAGAAAATAGTCAAAAACAGGAATGGGCTAAAGGAAGACTGCTTGTTGCTTTTTTGGGGTTTTTATTTGTAATGGTAATTTTATTCTTCTTTGGCGGTCTTGCTTTTATAGGAGCGGCGTTTGATCATTAGAATGAATAAAAAAAGACCACTCTAATTAAAGAATGGCCTTTTAAATAAAAATATAATTTTTGGCGAAATCCTATTCCTGCAATTCGCAGATCATAGTGCCGTCTTCTTTTTTAATTTCTATCACACCTAGTTTGGTAAGAGATTTAAAGCTCTTATCCATCGCTTTATTGCTCAGGTTTAGTTTAGCTTTAAGTTCACTTAATTCTAATTTTTTGTGCTCCTTTACTACAGCCAGAACTTCTTTTTCTGCTTCATTTAGATCAAGAGGTTTCTTCTCTGGTTTCATTTGTGGGAAGAATAGAACTTCTTGTATAGATGAGTTGTTTGTCATAAGCATCACCAGTCTGTCGATACCAATACCAATACCTGCTGTAGGCGGCATACCATATTCTAATGCTCTAAGAAAGTCCTGATCAATAAACATCGCCTCGTCATCACCTTTTTCGCTTAAAGCGAGCTGATCTTCAAAACGAGCGCGCTGCTCAATAGGGTCGTTTAACTCAGAATAGCAATTGGCGATTTCTTTCCCGTTTACCATAAGCTCAAAACGCTCTGTAAGATCAGGATTGTCGCGATGTTGCTTTGTTAATGGGCTCATCTCTTTTGGGTAATCTGTAATGAAAGTAGGCTGTATGTAATGATGCTCACATTTCTCACCAAAGATCTCATCAATAAGTTTACCTATACCCATGGTGTCGTCTACCTCAATGCCCAGATCTCTTGCTATGGTTGCCAGTTCACTTTCAGATTTGCCGGTAACATCATAACCGGTGTGTTCTTGAATAGCCTGCAAAATAGGTACACGTGGGTATGGCGCTTTAAACTCGATCTCGTTCTTACCTACTTTTATTTTGCTGTTTCCGGTAGCGTTTACAGCAACTTTCTCAAGAAGTTTTTCAGTAGTATCCATCATCCAGTTGTAGTCTTTATAGGCTACATAAAGTTCCATAACCGTGAACTCAGGATTATGAGTGCGATCCATCCCTTCATTACGAAAATCTTTAGAGAATTCATAAACTCCGTCAAAACCACCTACAATTAGTCGTTTAAGATAAAGTTCATTAGCAATACGTAAATACAGCGGAATATCTAGCGCGTTGTGATGTGTCATAAAGGGTCGTGCAGCTGCTCCTCCCGGTATAGGCTGAAGAATAGGAGTCTCAACCTCAAGATAACCACGCTCGTTAAAAAACTCGCGAATAGTATTTGTGATCTTGGTACGTTTTATAAAAGTATCACGCACATTTCTGTTTACGATAAGATCTACATAACGACGGCGATAACGCAACTCGGGATCTGTAAATGCGTCGTGCGTTTTACCTTCGGTATCTGTGCGAGGTTGTGGTAAAGGTTTTAAAGACTTGCTTAGTATGCTAAACGATTTAACCATTATGGTTTTCTCGCCTACCTGAGTGGTGAACATTTCGCCTTCAAGACCTACAATATCACCTATGTCAAGCAGTTTTTTATAAACATCGTTGTACAGGGTTTTGTCATCACCGGTACAGATCTCATCGCGGTTAAAATAAACCTGTATGCGGCCTTCTGCATCCTGAAGTTCTGCAAATGAAGCCTTACCCTGAATACGACGCGTCATAAGACGGCCCGCTATCTTCACGTGCTCACCATCGTTGTACTTTTCTTTAATATCTTTTGACGTGTGTGTGATATTAAATGTCTCTGCAGGATAGGGATCAATCCCCATTTTACGTAAAGCGCTTAGTTTTTCTCGTCTTACGATTTCTTGTTCTGAAAGTTGCATACAGCTTTTACTATTTAGCCCGCAAAGATAAGTACTCACAAACTAGAAATCAATATATGTAACGAAAGGTTATGAATGTGGTCTTATATGTATAGTTAGACTAAAAAAACTACGAGTATTATGAGTATCTGGCGTGTGATCCTGGCAGTTTTCTTCCCTCCATTATCTGTGATAGGTAAAGGTTGTGGCTCTATGATCATAGTTTTTGTGTTGTGGATATGTGGCTGGGTGCCGGGAGTAATTGCTGCGCTCATTATATTAAATAATCCAAAAAGATAATTTTCTACAGCCGGTAACGACAAATCAGGTTTTAGGAATGTATTATCTTTGTGGGTATGAATAAGAAAGTAAGTATTATAGATCTGGGGAGTAAGGATTATAAGGAAACCTGGGATTTTCAGGAGTCGCTTTTTAAAGAAACTCTTGATGTCAAGATATGCAACAGGAGAGAGGAGACTAATCTTATAACTCCCAATCACTTCTTATTTGTTGAGCACCCTCATGTGTATACACTGGGCAAAAGTGGTGATATAAGTAACCTGCTTGTAAATGAAGAACAACTGGCTGCTAAAGGCGCTACTTTTTATAAAATAAACAGGGGCGGCGATATTACGTATCATGGTCCTGGCCAGATCGTAGGGTATCCTATTCTTGATCTTGAGAATTTCTTTACAGATATTCACAAATACCTGCGCTTGCTTGAAGAAACTATAATACTCACACTCGCAGATTATGGTATAAAATCTGAGCGCTCTCCCGGCGAAACAGGAGTTTGGCTTGATGTGGGGACACCGTTTGCACGAAAGATCTGCGCGATGGGAGTGCGTGCCTCACGATGGGTAACTATGCATGGTTTTGCTTTTAACGTTAATGCAGATCTGGGTTATTTTGATAATATCATTCCCTGCGGAATACGAGGTAAAGCGGTAACCTCTCTTAATGTAGAATTAGGAAAAGAAAAAGTAGATATTGAAGAGGTGAAAGCGAAGATTCTTCAGCACTTTGCTCGACTTTTTGAAGCAGAACTATCTGTAGAAAAAGTGGTTGTTTAGCAACTGTTTACAGGTGCAGACTCAGGAGCGATTATTAAAAATCTATTTCGCAGAAAAACATCCAAAGCCTGAAATCTGAGAGTTATTTACTAAAGGCGGTTAGGACACTACTGCTTGCTACTCTGCCTTTATTGTCATAATCTTCTTGCTTTACCATACCCACACCTTCTGCTATCCATTGTTTTGAGCTACTTTGTCGTGACATTCCCATATTAAATTCGGTATTATATGTGATCACAAAACAATCAAAAGTCCCCGCCGCGGTTGTAACCGGTTCTTTACCTTCTACTTTTCGGTTTGTAATATTTACTTGAAGCTGCATTTTCATGGGCGCCATACTTATATCCATAGTCATGTTTGCATCTGGCAAAGTTTTACCCACTTCCAGGATGGCGGGAATCTCCATATTTGTTCCTGATATTTTATAATCCAGATTTTCATATTGATCTAGCAATCCCGGCGGTATCAATGATTTAAAATCTATAGATATAGCGCCATTTATACACAACACATCAAAAGTGGTTGCAACAAGATCTTTTCCCTTGTCATCTTTAACGGTTGTGGCGATGGTGGCGTTTTCGCCTTGAGCTGAAGATTCTATAGACTCAACGAGATAATCTGCTATTGCAGCAGCTTTGTCTTTTTTGTCATAAGTAGTTATCTGGAATTTTGCGCCCTCAGTAAATGGATAATACCGGGAGCAAGAGTCTTGCGCATACAAAAACTGCGTGACGATACAAGTAAATAGAAATAGAATGGTTGCTTTCATTATTGAATTCTAATAGATTAAACGCTTCAAAAGTTGTTGTTTTATCTAAAAGTACTAAAATGAAATCGCAATTTATCCCCTGATTTATGGGGTATTTTGACCCTTTTTTACCGTAAAAAGGCCGATTTTTAATTGATCCTATATATAAGGACAGAGTCGCTCTCGCCTTTTACTACAAATCCCAGGTTGGCATTTCGCTTCAGGTGACCTAAATCTGGTGCAGAATCACCATAAACCGGAAAATTGGGCAACAGACCTCCTTTTGTGTCAAAAACAAAAACGCGTTTTGCCGTTTCATCAAGCAGTGTAATATATTTTGATTTACCTGCTTCCTGAATGCTTAAACCAGAGTAAAGACCAAAATCGAGTTCGTTCTCCTTATTATTTACAATGAGCCGGTTGTTATCAATAATTGCCTGTGTATTGTTTAATTGAGCTACTGCAAAACCATCGGTTAGATTTTTGTCTTTTTTAGTGACTTTTCCTTTTTGATCTATATGAAACTGAACACCATCTTTATCTACAAGTTCAAAACCGGTATTAGCTTCTGCAATAGGATACTGGCTAAAGTTGAATTTTAACTCGACAGGAACTCTCTCATCACCAGTACGATCAAGAATGTTTAAGGTTCCGTTCTGTTGTTGAATGGTGATGTAATCTTTTGTGCCTATGCGAATATGTTTGGGCGGTAGTATGATTTCGCTTTTAGCGGAAGTAAATTTAAAACCGTTAACGATCGCAGCTCTGCTGTCATACATTAGCAGGTTCTTGCCCTGCGTTACTACAAATCTGTAGTTTCTGTTATTATCATAATCAAAAACCGAAAGTGGCTGCGTTACATCGTCATTAAATTTTAGAGGGAAAGGCGCTACTTCATTGCCGTTTCTGTCTAAAATATAAAAGGTGTCGCTCGTGGTAAAAGCAAGTTGCAACCTGCCATTCTTGTACAAATCTACCTGACTTATTTTGCCAAGTATTTTGCTGTCAAGCTGTTTTTGCCATAATATTTTACCGTTATTATCTATAAGATAGAGCACATGGTTTACATCCTGCACGGCAACATCCATACCTTTTGTGCGGTGATTTTTGACCAGCTGGGGTGATATTGCAAGGTCTGCGGCTAGTTTTACGCCCGCAATCTGGGAGACGGCACCGGCATCTGGTTTTACAGAATTTTGCTCGATAAGCGCATTAAAGTGTAAAAAATCGTCTTCTTCTATAAGCTGGGCAACGACAAAGGGATAAAGGGAGAGATCAATATCTTTAAGATCATTCTTGAAATCTGTAGAGCCTTTTTCAGTCATTTTTTCTTTTAATTTTTCGCTATTAGCGAAAAATAATAAGGACTGCTCGTTACTCACTTTCTCGATAATTGTTCTAAAATTCTCTCTTTCGCCTAAAGTGGTTTTATTCTGAATATTGGCAATAACCGTTTTTAGAATGTCCAGATCTTCTGCAAAAATCAGAAAATCATTTATTGCGCTATAAAAGGGAAGTGAAGGCGGGGCAAGCAATTCTTTGAAGTCTTTCTGTATGGCAAGAGAATCGTTAAAGGTGTTTATAATAATGTCGCGATATGTTTCTGCTTCATTGCTGGCAGCAAGTAACGATTCTTTAGCGAGTTCTATATCTGTAGTATGTATGGCCAGAGCGTTTCCAGCTTTTAGTGAAATAATACCAATTTCGTCAGAATTACTATAGAGACCATCTAAATTTAAAGTAAAATCCTTTGGCTGAATTTGGCGTGATTTTGCCAGATTTTTGATGTAAGAACCGAGGTTTTTATAACTGAAAGAAGAGGAGCCGGTGGCTTCTGCGGGAACTATATTTGCAATTTGCGAAGTGGTGCGCTTTGTGTTTTTAAGTAGCGCAAGTCTGTTTTTTAAAGTTTCGTCATACGTTATAACTCCATTTATTTCTATTGACGAAGTTGCAATGTCAAAATCTAAGGCGGCCCATTTAAATGCTGCACCTATAAGCTTGGGACTAGCAGAGCCCAGAATATTTCTGGATAATTGTTGAGCATCGCTGCCGCGCACATACATATTTACAGTAGCCGAATTAATACCTGTTTTATATAATTTCTGAAAATCGGCATCAAAAACTGTTTCGCTTTTTTCTTCGCGTATTTTATTCTCTATAAGTAGCCGTGAAGTACTTGCCAGGAAAGTTGATTCTATTGTAGTAAAATATAAAGTGTTTTCTCCTTTAGTATATGACGAAATAGTGTTGTCATTATATTCAACCTGTTTTATCGAACTCTGTAGAACACTATCTTGTTTAAAAAGTGAACTACTGTTTTCTGTTACCAGCGAAATGTCATATTCATTTTTTCCTAAAGAAACGAAAGAGATCAAAACTTCAGATTTTGGATTAATAAGATTGAAATTTGAACTCTTCTCCTGTATAACATTATAAAGCTCACTTTTACCGAACTTAGAAAGTAAGGCGTTGTTATTTAAAGCATTTTGAAAATCTGCCCATTTATTTACCTTTAATATAACTGAAGAATTACGTGGTATAAAAGGTATGAGAGATAATTGGTTCACTGGATTTTGATCACACCCAATCAATAGAAAAAGCGATACAATAAGTGCTAAGTAATATTTCATAGTTTAAAAAAGGTCTCGCTTAAATAAATGAGGTTAAAGATTAAGAACTAATTGTTCAGGAAGCAATCTAAAGCTTTTGCGGTGATAAGGAGTTATGCCATATTCTTTAATTGCTTCTCTGTGTTCTTGTGTAGGATATCCTTTGTTTTGTTTCCAATTATACATGGGATACTCTTCATTAAGTAATTGCATATACCTGTCTCTTTCTGTTTTGGCCAGAATAGATGCAGATGCGATTGATAAGAACTTGCTGTCTCCTTTTATAATACATGCGTGACTACAACCCATATAGATCTTAAATCTATTGCCATCTACTAGTATATGTTCAGGCCTCTTTTTTAGCTTATCTATTGCCAGATGCATTGCTTTAATAGAAGCGTTAAGGATATTTATTTTGTCGATTTCTTCAGGATAGACATGAGCGATACCAAATGCGATAGCGGCATCTTCTATTATAGGTCTCAGTAATTCACGAGATTTATGAGAAAGCAGTTTAGAATCTGTAATCAGTTTATTCTCAAAGTCATCGGGTAAAATAGCCGCTGCAGCTGTCACCGGACCTGCGAGACAACCTCTGCCAGCTTCGTCAGTTCCGCATTCAATAAGTAAATTTTGAGATTTTAATTGTAAAGACATATTGCGACAAAATTATTAAACCGCTTAGTCATATTTAAATTTTAAGAAGGAGTTTTTTTTAGATAGGTTAGTGGTTTAATAAAGGTTTTTAATATATAATTGATAACAAGATATTTAAGGTGTTTTGTTTAACGATCATTTAGATTTCCTACAAACAAATTTAACATTTTGAAAGATATGGAATGAAATTGCGAAAACGATGCAGCTTTGTTAATCATTTGGGTAAATGACTTGTATTTTTTAGAGATATACTGTGTTAAAGTTTACAACCGCACATCTTTTTTTTGCGTATGTAGGAAAAGTTTATGATGTTTGCCGTTGGCTAATTCAAATAAATTAAATTACATGAAATCAAAAATTACAATGTGTTTTGCCATAGGATTGCTGTTCTTAACACAGCTTGCTATGGCTCAACAAAAAACTATTACCGGGACGGTTGTAGATCAAAGTGGTTTGGCATTGCCAGGGGTTAACATTATCCTAAGTGGTACCTCTACTGGAACTCAAACTGATTTTGATGGAAATTATTCAATTTCTGCTTCACCTGGTCAGGTATTAATGTTCTCTTTTGTGGGACTAAAGCAAGTAAAAAGAACCGTTCAGGCTGGAGAGGTTGTGATCAATCTTACTATGGAACTTGATTCTGAGTCTCTTGATGAGGTTGTTGTACAGGGTTACCGAACTTCAACAAAGGAAAAATCTAGTATTGCCTCGGTTACTATTAGTGCAAGCAGTATTGAAAATAGGCCTAACGCTAGTTTTGTTCAGACACTTTCTGGACAAGTTGCCGGCCTTAACATTAGTACTAACTCTGGTCAACCAGGAGCAAATTCAACAGTTAACCTTCGTGGGGTAAACTCAATCAATGGTAATACAGAGCCATTGTTTATTATTGATGGTACTCCTGTAGATGAGGATAACTTTAGAAGTTTAAATCCACAAGATATAGCTTCAATTTCAGTATTAAAAGATGCTGGGGCGACTGCTATATATGGTAATAGAGGTGCCAACGGGGTAGTGATAATCGAAACAAGACAAGGAAGTTACAACGCACCTCTTCAGGTGAATGCTACTTCTATTTTAAGTTTCAGTACTCTACAAAGTAATGATTATGATGCTTTAAGTGGTCCTGAGCAATTAGGTTTAGAAAGAGATTACGGGTCAGGAAGAGGTGTTGGTATGACAGATGCTGAAATTGCTGCTTCACCTAATTTTGATTGGGTTGATTTTTTCTTTCGTACGGGGGTTACAAAAAACAATACGGTTTCATTGTCTAGCGGTGGTGATAAATCAACTCAATTTACGTCATTAGGTTTTTATGATGCTCAAGGGATTTTAAAGGATTCTGATTTAAAGAGATTTAACATACGTAACAATGTAGCAGGACGTTCTGAAAATAACAGATTTAATTATGGATCAAATTTCAGTATCAACTATTCTACATCTAATGAGCCTAATAACATTGGAGCTGGGGCGATAAATAGGAACTACGTTTTGGGAGCATATCAATCTGTTCCTTATATTACTCCTGATGACTACACAAATGGCGCTGATCTTTTACCTACTGATATCTTTTTAAATACTCCGCTATTGTTATTAGATAGATTAAAAACATACAAGAGAATAGATGAAGAGGTTAAGATAATAGGTAGCTTCAACGCGGGTTATAAAATAACTGATGATTTAGCTGCTCGTGTTGTTATGAGTGCTGATTACCAAAGTGAGTTTGCTACTTCTTCTGAGGCTTCTAACTCATTTAATGCATTGTATTTTGGTGGTGGCGGAAACCCTCTAGCGGGTAACCAACAGCAATATTCTACTAGAACTTTTTCTTACAACCAGGTAACTTCATTAAATTATGGGCATACCTGGGGAGACCATACTCTTGAAGCTGGTTTGTATACTGAATATTTTAAAGCACACTATCGTTATTTTGGTTATTCTGCAGATGGTTTAGATCCAAAAACATTTAGTACTGGTGACGGTTCTGGTTTTGTGGATGATAATGCAGCAGGTGATTTTTATACTGATCAGGCTTTTGCAAATATTTTAAATGCTGGTCTTTTTTCATATTTTACGCAGGTAGATTATGATTTTAAAACTACTTATGGTTTAACCGGAACTGTAAGACGTGATGCTTCATATCGTTTTGCCGGTAGTGATAAATGGGCTACTTTTTACTCAGTTGCAGGTCGCTGGAATATAAGTAACGAGTCATTTATGGATGGTTCTGTATTTGATGCCTTAAAATTAAGAGCTTCTTACGGTACTGCTGGTAATCAGCGTATTTCTGGTGATGACTATTTTTCAGCACCTGATTTAACAAGAAACTTTTATGCTACCGGAACAGGTTATGCAGGAAATAACTCTGTGTTCTTAAGCCAGATAGCAAATACGACCCTTAAATGGGAGACAGTAACTCAGGCAAACATAGGGCTTGATTTTGAAGTGTTTAGTAGAAGATTGAGGGGATCTGTTGATGTATACCATAAGAAAACCTCAGACTTATTTCAAAGTACACCGGTTTCTGCAATAAATGCAACTACTTCTATTAATGCAAATACTGGAGATTTATATAATAAAGGTATTGATCTAACTTTGAATTATGATGTGTTAAGAGGTGGTCCTGAAGGATTCAATTTAGGAGTAACCTTTGTAGGTAACTACAATGACAATGAGTTAGACAATATTCCAAATGAATCTGGCGAGCTTATTGATACTGGTAGAAATGGTGGTCCTCTGGGAGAATATTATACTATTCGTTATGCAGGTGTTAACCCGGCTAATGGTAATGTGTTGTTCTATACTAAAGACGGAGATGTTACAGAATCACCTGATGCTGATACTGACCGTGTATGGTTAGGTAAAAATCTTACAGCAGAATACAATGGAAGTTTTGGTCTAAATATGGACTACAAAGGATTTTTCTTACAAACAAGTTGGAACTACGTTATAGGAGTAGACCGTTATGATTATGATCTATACAGTTTACAGAATCGTGATAATATTGGACAGTTTAGAAATAATTCAGATATTTTAAGAGCATGGACTCCAGATAATCGTATCACTGATATTCCAAGTCTAACTTCTACCAATGTAAACATTTTTGATTCTGATAGATATTTAAAGAATGCGGATTATGTGAGGTTGAGATTTGCTTCAATAGGATATGCATTTCCAAGACAGTATTTAGAAGGAGCTGGTATATCTTCATTGAGAATTTTTGCTAACGGTGAAAACCTTGTTACTTTTTCTAAATGGAGAGGGTATGATGCTGAAGCAACGTCTAACTCATCTCGTATTTATCCTACACCAAGAGTTATTTCTGTAGGTGTAGAAATAGGATTATAAAAAATAAAAAAAACATGAGAAAATATAGTTTAATAAAAATTTTAAGTCTACTTGCATTCGTGTTTGTAGGCTGTGAGGACGCCATAGAGATAGACCAGCCAGGGCGCCTTGATGCTGATGCGGCATTTCAGACCGTTGAAGATCTGCAATCTGGTTTGTATGGTGTATATGACGATACCGATTTGACGCAAGAAATCCAGTTTAGTGCTATTTTTACAGATGAGCTTGCTATAGGATTTTCTAACGGGGGTCAGGGTATATCTGATTATGGATTTGTGTTGAATGCTGGTAGTGATGCACCACAGGCATTTTGGACACGTTGGTATACAGCTATTAATTCTGCTAACAGAGTCTTAGAAGCAGCAGAAACTATTATGCCGGCAGAAGGTGAAGAATCTTTGTATAATGATATTTTAGGACAAACCTATGCGCTTAGAGCTTTTGCTCATTTTCAGTTAGAGTCATACTTTACAACTGATTATACAGATGATAGTGCTTTAGGGGTAATAGCTTTAGATTATGTTCCTACTATTGATCAGCAATTACTAAGAAATACTAACGGAGAAGTCTTTGCACTTATAAAATCAGATTTAGACAAAGCTCAAAATTTGATATCTTATCAGTCTAATGCTACTTTTATAAGTAAGGACTTTGTATTGGCATTAAAAGCTAGAATGGCAGCTTACCGTCAAAATTATACCGAAGCGGCTACTTATGCTTCTACTTTGTTAGGTCGTTATCCTTTAGCAGATAGAACAGAATATGCAGCAATGTTCGCAGATCAGGATAATACAGAAATTATATTTAAGCTAGAGCGTGCTAAGGGAGATAATTATGACGGTCAAGGTTCAACCGGATCTGCTTTCGCAGGTGGTTGGGCTGGCGCTAACTTCGCGTTTGGTGGTCCTGATTTAGCTGGTTCTCCTTATTTTGAGATTGGTCGATCTTTATATAATGCATTAGATATGGACGATGTACGTTATGATGTGAATGTTTCACCAACTTCGGTTATTGATCCTAATTATCCAGATGCAGATAACTATACTGCAGATGATATTCTTATTGTAAATAAATATAGAGGTTCTGAAGGGGTGCCACTTATGAATGATCTTAAGGTTTTCAGGTCATCTGAAATGCTTTTCATTCTTGCAGAGGCACGTGCTGATGCTGGTACTATCAATGGCGCTAATTCTACAGCTTCACTTATTAAGCAAATAAGAGATGCTCGTTTCGGAACGGACACTGAATTACCTACCTATGCTAATAAAGCTGAAGCATTTGGAGCTATATTAGATGAAAGCCGAATAGAATTTGCTTTTGAAGGACATCGTTATAAAGATCTTAAACGATTAGGGGAACGTGCTAATAGACAAATCACTAAAGATCCTTTAGACTGTGGATTCAATGGGGCGTGCACACTTTCACCAAATGATTACAGATTTACTCTTCCTTTACCTATAATTGAGTTTAATGGTAATCCTGGATTACGTGAACAACAAAACCCTGGTTATTAAAAAGTAATAGTTATGAAAAAATATTTAGCAATTTTATGCGTAGCGTTTATTTCGCTCGTATCATGTGAAGAAGATCCAATCATATACGATTCTTCTAATGGGCAGACACTTGCTCAGTTTACTGCTGAGACAGCATCGCTGCCTACTCCAGAGGATGGTGCTTCTACTCAACTAACTGTTTTAGTTTCAACAAAATCAGACGTAGAGAGAAGTATTACTGTAGAAGTTGATGAATCATCAACAGCTTCGGCTGATCAGTATGCAATAAGTAATTTAGTAATTCCCGCAGGTTCATTTTCAGGAATAATTACTATTTCAAGTAATTTTGATGCAATACCAGAACAAGGAAGTACATATTTAGTATTGAATTTAACAGGTATTCAGAATTCAGAAACTGTAGTTGAAAAATCAACCTACACACTTGAGTTATTCAGAAAATGTCCCATTGTTCTAGAGGATTTAGTAGGTACATGGTCAGGTCCTGGTTCTTGGGGTGATACATCTTTAGACTATACTACAGAAGTTACTACGTTTCTTAACGAAGATGGTGATCTAATGATTAATGGTCTTGCTTTTCAATGGTTTACTGGTTGGTGGAGTGAAGTTATCATTACTAACGAAGCAGTTAAGATGGAAGTTGATGTGGAAACAGGAGCAATTACAATACCAGATCAATTTTATATTACATCAACTTATAATGGAGCTCCTCAAACACCTTATAATTTAAGGGGTACGGGAACTATTTTAAATGCATGTGAAAAGACGATGGAAATTTATCCGGTGTTTAATCAAGGAGGAAGTGTTTTCGATGGTACTGCTTGGGGTCCTAAATTTAAAGAAACTATTCAATTAGTTCAGTAATATCAAATTACTAGTATTTTAAAAGGCCATCCGTTAAGGATGGCCTTTTTTTATGCGACTCATCAGTAAATTGAACAATTATATAGCGAGGCATCTCTTAAAAGGTTTGTTAATACATATGATGAATAGTTGTTCTATTTCTTGAATCTAACCTGAAAGGATTTTACGATAATTACTAAATTACTTTTTCTCAATAGGTCTTTATATTTTAATGGAAAAAGAAAAACATCAAAACCTTTTCTTAATTAAAGGTTCTGATGTTTTTTGAGTATTACTTGAATGGATATAAATTGACAGCTAATCCTTTGCTTCTAAATAATCATTAGGTCTACTTACTATTGGTGTAATTCAGCAATGTAATTACCTCAAATTCGTTTTTCAGTTTCAGGTTATTTTGACTAACATATTTCTTTGTATCACTACCGCTAAATATATCAAGGATATCTCTTTTCTTAAGTCTTACCTCAACAGCAGGTTCACCATTTTTTACAATATAGTATTTCTTGTATGGGTCTAATGAGGCAGGCTTATCTGTTCCGTAAGAACTACTTGCTTTTACCGCATCTTTAAATTCTACTCCTTGTTTCATCAATAACTGCGATTTTCCTTCATTAAGAACCTGAAAATAACCTTGCTTATTTACACCGTGATCCATATAATGAAATATTTGATATTTTTTACCTTCCATTGTTACGATCACATCAGGTCGTCTTAATAAAGAAATTGTCTCATAATCTTTATTCTTTATTTCAAATTCATCTCGAAGGCCGTTGTAGCGTATTCCCGTTGAAAAAGTATCTTCACCAATATCAACCTGGCCTTTCTGAAACACATCATTAATATAGGGACTTCCAGTAACGTTTTTAGGTAAATTATTTTTACCAGAAAGCTGATTACGCAAATAAGCTGTCGGTAAATTTACATTTTGGGCACTAAGAGATACGCAAATAAGACTTAAGGATAAAAAAATGATTACATGTTGTTTCTTCATAATTATATTTTTTGTTATTAGAGCGAATATCGTACCATTATTATTAAGAGCAAATAATTTTTACTATAAAGTCATACTGTAAAACCAAGTCGAGTTCTTTATTTCAAATAATCTATTTTTGCCCTTTAATTTAAATATACATGAGAGGTAGGGATTGTTTAATAGGATTTACGTTTTTAATCAGCTTTTTTGCCTCAGCTCAAAATGCACCTATATCAAATAGTAGGATTAAAAGTGTTTCAGAGCGACGAAATGTAGATGATAATAACTCGCGGCAAGGATCAATAGGTGATAAGCAAAAGCGCCCGCCAGTCACAGATTACAAGATAATTTCAGTTGAGAATGATACAACTGTTGTAGATACTTCGCTTACTATTCAAAAGATGTATAAGTATAACTATTTGCGAAAGGATAATTTCAATTTACTTCCATTTGCAAATACAGGGCAGACCTATAATACGCTTCTCTATAATTTTGACGAAGACGATACCAGACCATTATTTGGTGCGCGTGCAAGACATTATAATTATATGGAAGTTGATGATATTTTCTATTATGAAGTCCCCACGCCATTAACAGATTTGTATTATAAGACCGTATTTGAGCAAGGCCAAAATCTGGATGCTTTTTTTACGATGAATACGTCAAGACGATTTAATTTCTCAATAGCCTATAAAGGTTTGCGCAGTCTGGGTAAGTATCAGCATATTTTAACAAGCACGGGGAATTTCAGATTTACATTTAATTATAGGACCAAGAATGATCGCTATCAAATAAAAGCACATTATGTTGCTCAGGATTTATTGAATCAGGAAAATGGTGGTTTAACAGCATCTGCAATTGAGAGTTTTACTTCAGAAGATCCAGAGTTTGATGATCGCTCACGTCTTGCTGTAAATTATGAGAATGCCGAAAGTATTCTAGACGGGCAGCGTTTTTATATAGATCATTTTTACGATTTATTATCTCAAAAGGATAGTTTGGTTAAAAATAGAATTCAGGTAGGGCATGTTCTTACATATAAAGACAAGTTTTTCGAATTTAGACAAACGCAGCCTACCACTCTGTATGGTGAATCTTTCGTAACCACGAGTATAAAAGACAGAGTAGATTTTGAAGAATTAAACAATAAGCTCTTTGTTAAATACACTAATAATATTTTAGGCGAACTCACCTTTCAGGTAAACCATACTAATTATAATTATGGCTATAACTCAGTACTCATACAAGACGACGGTCGCATTCCTAATAAAATACAGGGCGATATTGTAGCTGTTGGGGCAGGTTATAAGAAGAATTTAGGAGGTTTTCTGCTTAATGCAAATGCCCAGGCTAATATAGTAGGAGATCTTGACGGCTATGATTTACACGCTACAGCATCATATAGTATAAAAGAGAAAGCAAAATTTCTGGGTAGCTTCAGTACCAATTCAAGGGCAGCAAACTATAATCACCTTCTTTATCAAAGCAGCTATAGTAATTATAACTGGTATCATGAGCCAGAATATGCTAATGTAAAAACCACGAGACTCAATTTTAAAATGGAATCTGCAAAATGGTTTAATGCAGAAGTTGCGCTAACTTCTATACAGGACTATGCATACTTTGCTCCAGATGCAGAAACAGCACTTATAAAATCCTTTCAATCTAATGAGCGTATAGATTATCTATCTATAAAGACCGGTAAAGATTTTAAGTTTGGCAAGTTTGGTCTTGATAACACAATTGCATATCAAAATGTGAGTAATGGTCAAAATGTGTTTAACGTTCCAGAATTTATTACACGCAACTCCTTATATTATACAGACCGCTGGTTTCAAAAAGCATTATTTATACAAACAGGAATCAGCTTTAAGTATTTTACTCAATATAATATGAATGGTTACGATCCAGTTCTGGCAGAATTTTATGTGCAGAACGATCAAAAACTGGGCGGCTTTCCCTTAATAGATCTGTTCTTTAATATGAAAGTAAGACAAACCCGTATTTTCTTTATAGCAGAACATGTGAATTCTACATTCACAGGCAACGACTTTTTTAGCGCTCCAGGCTATCCTTACCGAGATTTTAATTTAAGGTTTGGTCTAGTGTGGAATTTCTTTCTGTAGATATAATATGTCAACATTAAAAATAGTTTTAAAAAAAGCTATTTAGAATATTCCGATTTTCAGCCCCTAGAAGAAGGTTTTGGCCAAGATAGGGTCGATTTTTAAGCCTTGTGGCGAAATAAACCAGAATAACATATAATTAAAATACATAACCTGGAGTATAGTTAAAAGCCGGGTTAAGCCTTCTGATTGCTCAAAAATGGGAGGCGAAATAGGAATGTCAATTTTTTTTCAGACAGTAAGACACTGTAATTCAACACCTGATAATTTATTTTTCAAAAAATCAAAATTAACCCTTGCGCAGAAGCAAAACAGTTATATATTTGCGCTCCGATTCAGTGAAAAACAGGGTCGAAACGTTCTTTAAAACATTGCAGAAAAAAAGATAAAAAAAGAGTCGCAGTTATAAAAAAAGCTTTTATATTTGCACTCCCAAATCGGCCACTAAAAAAACCGATTTTAGTTCTTACAAATCTTCAAAAATATTCACTAAAAAAAACTTAAAA